>Ga0209629_10000892_pt1 | contig 17689 bp, 10 predicted proteins | sample TergutCu122P5_FD_187286 | JGI IMG/M metagenome (GOLD analysis project Ga0209629, IMG submission 187286) | Cubitermes ugandensis P5 segment gut microbial communities from Kakamega Forest, Kenya - Cu122 P5 (SPAdes) (version 2) | ecosystem: Host-associated > Arthropoda: Insects > Digestive system...
CATCGGAAACGTATTCACCAGGACCAAACATGGGCAATTCCTCCTTGATTGTTGAAACCAAGTTGGAAATATACCTGTTTTAAAGCTTGTTGAAAAGATCATTGTGCTAATTTCGTGCTACAGTCTCAAAATTTACGAGAAAACCTCTTGACAAATGGGTATCTTTCAGGGATGGGGTAAGTACTTCTTCGCTCAATATTTCCCTTTTCGGGTTCCACTTCGGCGTTTTTCGCGTCGATCAAATCTTCTGGACAATCGAACAGTCACAAGGCATTTTCTTCATAATGTTTCGTTTCTTCTAATAATAGCATTGTACGATTATATTTTTCTTTGTCGGGAAAATATGGTTCTTGGTTTTTCAGAAAAACAATTAAATCACCTACGCTCTTGATTACAGGAGAAATGAAAAGTGGGTTGCCAGGATCATGGAAGAATTTTTGTATTTCCTTATATCTCCCTTCTCCTTCAAATCCACCCTTCAGTACTAACAAATTGTCGATGGCATCAATGTAATCTTTAGCTGCTTGAAACTGGTTACCTAAACTATGGTAACAGTTTCCACGATTCCAATAACAATCAAAAATAATTTTTGATTGACCATATTGAATGGATTTGGTGTAATCATCAATTGCATTTTGGAATGCATCTTTTTTTTGATAAATTACTCCGCGAAAAGAATGTACCATTTGAAAGTGATCTGGGGCTTCATGACTGGATTCTGCAACTGCTAGATTTGCATATTTTAGTGCGTTATCTAAATCATTTTTACAAAGGTAATGTGTAGCAAGCTCTGGATTACTGAACATGGAGTTGTTTTTTTTAAATAACATAATTGTAAATATTGAAAGAGTTGCTGTAATTAATAAAATGAAAAAAATACTGATAATAAAAATTTTCTTCATATTTTTCTATCTTTCATTAAAAATAGCGTTAGTTTTTTGATGCAATCAAATTACTGCTTATGTGTAAATGTTGTATAAAGGGCAGTTTCACAAACTTTTTTTAGTAGAGGCTTTTATGCATGCCGGATAACAGAATATTGGTATGGACACAAAAGTTGAAACGCCGATTCAAACCTCATTGACCCCGAAGACAGCAGCTTCCTCACCTTCGGACAGCCGCTGTTACCCCCACTCTTATACCCGGGGCAATACTCAAGGCAAAGTGGGCGGTTATCTTAAAACAGGTTGCGTGTTGCCGTAGGAGAGCGGGAATCGGTTGTCAAAGATTATGTCGTCGGTGACGAGCCATTTTTTTTCCGATTTTTCGAGCGTGACGGTGAAATGGTAACGTTCGCCGAACGGTTGGCCGCTCAAAAACGTTCCTTCTTTAAGTCGTCCGTGAAACGTGACCGTAAAACTGACCTGCGCGGTGGTCGGTACGGTTGCATCGTTGATCTGAATCCCGAAATTGCTGAAATTGACCACGTCCAGGCGGGCTTGCGACATTCCTGAAACCGCAACGCCGCGGATATGATCGGCATTGGGGACGATAAACGTTTTGACGCGATCGAGATCATCGTCGCAAATTGCGGTCGAGACTTGCCGGAACGTGGCGCGAATCGTTTCGGCATCCGTCACGACAAAATGTTCGAGCGTCAAGCCGCCGATCAGAACGACCGCCGTTGAAATAAGGGTGATCAGCAGTGTTTTGTTACTGCGGCTGTTCGCGAAAAAACCGTAACCGATTCCGAAGGTGATGATTCCCGCAATGATCCAGAACAGCTTGCTTTCAAAAAGGAGCGACATGATTTCGTATTTATCTCATGTATTTCGGGCGTGATTTCGGAACTTCGATCGGGATCGGTTGCGGCATAAGTTCAATGCCGACAAATGTTTGGGTGACAATTGCTCCCGGTCCGTAAGACGACGCATTGGTTTTTGCCTGATCGACGCTGAACCGTTCGAAAATCCGTCTCACTTCCGGAGAAAAATGAGTCACGCCGGCGGGGTCGGTTGTTCCCAGCGAGTCGAAACTTCCGACGGCGACAATGCTGTTCGTCGCACTGTGGAACGAATATGCTTCATAACCTTTCAGGCGAAGAGCATGGCAAAGTTTTTCCGCTTTCTTGGCCGCTTCGACAAGTTTGCCGTCTTCATGCAGTTTCGTTTCGTCCTCTTCCAGTTTTTTCACCTGATCCTGCATCATGGTGGTGTTCCCGAAAAACTCGGCCACCTGCATTGTATACTTTCCGGGACAGCGAAGCAAGCTGTAATCCGTATCGGAATTGAGAGCTTCAATATAGGAATCGACGTATTTACTGTTGAAGTATTCTTCCGGCAACAACGGATTGGTGCATTTGAACGCCCAGGCAAGCGGACTGACGTTATTATTGTCCTGCGTTCGCTGAATGATCCGCACCGCCGTGATGAAAGCCCCCTTGTCGGCCTTTTTTCCTTCACTTTCACGTTTCAGTTGTGCGATCACGCATTCAGGCCGGCTCGTTTTGATCTGTTCGAGCGTTTCGTTGATGTCTTTGTCGTCGATGGATTGAAAATCCCCGACCAGAACGGCGTATCCTTTCGAAATATTGCCGTGCAACAATCTTTTTGTCCTCTTTTTGACCGGCAAATCCTGAATGTTTCCTTGGGCAATGGCGTAATCTTCCGCAGTCACCAGATTATACTGAACCCCTTTGGTCAGGTCGTCCGTCCGTTCATGGATATATGCTTTCATTTTGTAACGTTTGCGCAATTCCAAGGCAAGCGTTTTGGCGTCTTCTTTGGCATTTTCCCCTTCATAACTTCTGACATAAATCATCCAGGGACCGCTTGTTTCGTCAAGTGTATAATCTTTGTCAGGGTCTGCATCGACTTTTTCCCCTGCTCCAAACAGTCCGCCAACCATTTTCAACGGACCGGCAGCCATCACAGAAGAAAAGAAAAATATTGTCATAAATAAAAAACTTGCGGTGACTGTCGCTTTGTATTGTGATTTCATCTCTTTTCTCGTGTTTTTATCTATTTTCTTTGATTTTTGTGTTTTATACCACAGTCGGTATGAACGGTAGCTTTCGGCTTTGCGCAACCGCCCCGTATTGCAGGGCTTCCGTATCCAGCTTCAGAAATTTCTCACCATTTTGAGAATAACAAAGGACAAAATGCTGGAGAGCCATTCTCATGTTTCTTTCGACAAAAACGCTTGTTCTGATTAGATAAAATACGAGGATTTTAGTGATTATTGCAATAGTTTACATTTCGAGACCAGCAATACTGCCCATCACACAGCAGACGATTAAGCAAAAGGTGCAATGCACACGATTTTTGCAGAATTAAGTCTTTGAATTACAAATGGTTAGAAAATCATCACCGTGTTTTTGCGAAAAAAGGGGGACCTTTAAGAGATTTTTACAAGAGGTATAATTTAGTGGGTTTGCGTGTGTCAAAAATGGATGTTGAAAACTAATTGACACTTCCGGTAAGTTTTGCACATCAAATCTTGTCAATCCTGGCAAAAATCACTTGTTGCCGGAAATCAAACTTGTGGAACCGCTTCTTTTTGGAAATCCAGCTTCTTTTGGGGAAAGGTAAAATAAATGCATTTGGAAATCGATTTGAGCCATTATGGCTTGTACGTTCCGCATGTTCTTCGGAACCCGTCGCCGGCGCGTTTGTATGAAGATGCCATTGGTCGTGAGCACGCCGCGATTACGTCGACGGGGGCCCTGATGAACAGTTCCGGTGAAAAAACCGGTCGAAGCCCCAAAGACAAGCGCGTTGTCGATCATCCCAAAAGCACCAAAGACATCTGGTGGGGCAACGTCAACAAACCGCTCAAAGACGAAGTCTTCATGTACAACCGTCAGCGTGCGATCGACTATCTCAACACGCGTGACCTGTTGTACGTCATCGACGGTTTTGCCGGTTGGGACAAAGAAAACCGGATCAAGGTGCGCATCATCTGCGAACGCGCTTATCACGCGCTTTTCATGCTCAATATGCTTGTGCGTCCGACTCCAGAGGAACTGCTCAACTTCAGCGACCCGGATTACGTCATTTTCAACGCGGGCCGTTTTCCGGCCGATCCCAGCGCGGACGGCGTCGATACGCTGACGAGCGTGGCCCTTTCGTTCGAGCGCGGCGAGTTCGTCATCCTCGGCACGCAATACGCCGGTGAAATGAAAAAAGGCGTTTTCACCATCATGAATTACCTGATGCCGAAAAAAGGGCTGATTTCGATGCACTGTTCGGCAAACGAGGGAAAAGACGGCGATGTGTCGCTCTTTTTCGGACTTTCGGGAACAGGCAAAACGACCCTTTCCGCGGAAGCGAACCGTCACTTGATCGGCGACGACGAACATTACTGGACAAAAGACGGCATCGTCAACATCGAAGGGGGCTGTTATGCCAAGTGCATCAATTTGCGGGCCGAAAGCGAGCCGGAAATCTGGCAGGCAATTCGTTTCGGAACCGTCCTCGAAAACACCGTGTTCGACGACCGTTCCCGCGTCGTCGATTACGATGATGCGTCGCTGACGGAAAACACCCGTGCGTCATATCCGATCGAGTACATTCCGAACATCAAATTGCCGTGTGTCGGCGATCATCCGAAAAACATCATCTTCCTGACGTGCGATGCGTTCGGTGTGTTACCGCCGGTCAGCAAACTGACGCCGGAACAGGCGATGTACCATTTCATGAGCGGTTATACGGCCAAAGTCGCCGGAACCGAAGTGGGGGTCACCGAACCGGAAGCGACCTTTTCCGCATGTTTCGGGGCGGCGTTTCTTGTCTGGCACCCGGCCAAGTACGCCGAAATTCTGGCGAAAAACATGGAAAAATACGGCGCAAAAGCCTGGCTGGTCAACACCGGATGGTCGGGCGGTTCGTATGGCGTCGGCAAACGGCTTTCGATCAAGCATACCCGTGCCATTATCGACGCGATTCATACCGGGGAACTGGGCAATGTCTCAACGGTGCATGATGAAATATTCAATCTTGAAGTGCCGGTCAGTTGCTCCAATGTGCCGGGGGAAGTGTTGATTCCGAAAAATCTCTGGAAAAACAAAGGCGAATTTGACACGGTTGCAAAAAAACTCGCCGGATTGTTCCGCAAAAACTTTGCGAAATACGAAGACGTCGCCGACGAAAAAATCAAGAAAGCCGGTCCGAAAGGGTAACATCAAGGGAGCAGCGATCAGGGGACAGACATTGATATGATTTGGACGTTAGCGGTCGAACTTGTTCGACGCTTTCAATTTTTCACTGATATGGAGAGGAACATGCTTGAAAAGATTGACACTTCGAACGCCCCCCGGTCGATCGGGCCTTATACGCAGGCGATCAAGGTCAATGGGCTGATTTTCACTTCGGGGCAAATCCCCCTCCACCCTGTTTCGAATACGGTGGAGGCAACCACGATCGAAGGACAGACGGAGCAAGTGATTCAAAATCTGAAAGCGGTTTTGGAAGCGGCGGGAAGTTCGCTTGATCAAACGGTCAAAACGACCTGTTTTCTGCAAAAGATGTCCGATTTCGCGGCGTTCAACAACGTGTATGCCAAACACTTCACCAACAAGCCGGCACGTTCGTGCGTGGCGGCAAAAGAACTTCCGAGAAACGTCCTGATTGAAATCGACGCGGTGGCCGTTGAAGGGTAACCACTTGCGGTTTTTGTTTCTCGCCACGAAGGACAAGAACCACAAAGGGAATTTTGAAGTGAAAAACTAAAAAACGAATTCACTTTTCACAGATCACTTTTCGCTTGCTTCGTGGTGAAAAGGACTTGCGAAGAAATAACGTGATCTTTTTCATAGCAGAGCCCGGAGCGTAAGCGACGGGTTATGAACCACGCGCTTACGCTTGTGGCTGCTATTGTTGAACAACTTGTTTTTTCGCGACTCCAAATTTCCTTATTGTGCGTGAACGGATACGCTGAATGAAACATTCGTTTCTGAACGACAAAAAATCACAGCGCATCATCGACCTGCTCGAACAGGGAGGGGCGACGGCGGTCTATTTTGTCGGCGGTGCGGTGCGCGATCATCTTCTCGAACACGCGGATGTCAAAGACATTGACATTGAAGTGTACGGACTTGATTACGGGGAAATCGTCGCACTGCTTGCCCCGCACTTTCGCGTCGGACTCGTCGGGCGGAGTTTCGGGACGATCAAGGTCGACCAGCGCATCGACATCGGCATTCCGCGCCGCGAATCGAAACAGGGGCACGGTCACAAAGGGTTCGACGTGACGCCGGACCCGAACATGACGTTTGCCGAAGCGGCGCGGCGGCGCGATTTTACGATCAACGCGATCGGCATGAAACGCGATGGCACGCCAGTCGACCCGTATCACGGCATCGACGACATCCGGAAAAAAACGTTGCGGGCGACCAGTGATGCGTTCGGCGAAGACCCGCTCCGCGTCCTTAGAGGGATGCAATTTGCGTCACGATTCGGATTTCAACTGGAGCCGTCGACCGTTCTGATGTGCCGTTTGTTGCGGGAGGAATTCGCGACCCTTTCGCCGGAACGTGTCTGGGGCGAATGGGAAAAATGGGCGTTGAAATCAAAGTTTCCAAGTGCCGGTTTGCGTGTGCTCGAAGAAACCGGTTGGCTTGCCTGTTTCCCGGAACTGGCGGCACTCGTCGACACGCCGCAACATCCGCACTGGCACGGCGAAGGGAACGCATTCGAACATGTCAAAGCGGTGGTCGATGCGGCGGAAAAAATTGCGACTATAAAAAAACTTACCGGAGCACAAAAGCTTGTTTTGATGTTCGCGGCGTTGTTGCACGATGTCGGCAAGCCGGTCACGCTGTCCGAAAAAGAGCCGGGCGTCTGGTATTCGCCTGGACATGCGGCGGCGGGGGTTCCGTTGGCCAAAGCGTTTCTCGAAAAAATGCTTGCCCCAGGCTGGGTGGTCGAACAGGTGTTGCCGCTCGTTCGCGAGCACCAGGCCCATGTTGTCATCAATCGCGACGAAACGCCGGACGACACGATGATCCGGCGTTTGGCCGACCGGCTCGCCCCGGCAACGCTTCGGCAGTGGGCCGATCTCTGTGCCGCCGATGCCGCAGGGTGTCAAACCCAATGCCGGCCGCATTCGCTGGAAATCTGGCTTGAAAATGCCAAACGACTTGGCATTCTTGACCGGCCGCCGACCCCCATTTTGCTGGGACGCGACCTGATCGCGCTCGGAATGTCGCCGGGCCCCGAAATGGGAACGATTCTCAAAGCGGCATTCGAAGCACAACTGGACGGCGAGTTTCTCACGCACAAACAAGCCATCGAATGGCTGAAAACGCATGTTGCCGTTTAGTAACCGGTGCCTTGTTGCGTATCGGGCGTGATACCTGCGCTCCTGTCCCCTGACAACTGCCCCCTGTCCCCCTTAAAAAAACGCCGGGCAAGCTCGACCGCTAAATTGTTTCTTGAAATTCTTTTCAAAAAAATCAAGAAAGACTGGAAATTTGTCCTAAAAACAGGGAAAATGGACTGATTGTCGATGGCGGCATTCTCTTTTTTTATCATCAGTTCGGCGGTTCAGTTTTTTTAACGCGGAAGACGCGGACTTCCGTTTTTTACGTATTTCCGCGTCTTCCGCGTTAAAAATGAGTTTCATGGGACGAGTCCTTTCCGAAAAGGGGAAAAATATGCGATTATGGAGTGTCACGTTTTTTTTGACATTAATAACAACACTGGCACCCTCGTTGTTTGCCGAAACACCGCCTGCCGATTATGACCGGATGCTCCGCGACGATTGGCTTCGCCAGGCGGAACTGCGTTACACGTCGGCGACGGGCGGCGTCTCTCCGGAAGATGACGCATTGGGAGCCGTGGACGGTGTGATCAGCGGTCAATGGGGCTTTCACACGGCATTACAAGCAAACCCGTATTGGCAGGTCGATCTTGGGGAAATTTGCACCATCGGCGCTGTCCGCATTTACAACCGTTGCGACGTCATGGGGGAACGAAACCGTTTTCTCATCGCGAAAATTTCCGACGACGGCGAACATTGGGAACAGGTCTGGAAAAACGACGGCACCATGTTTTACGGAAAGAGCGATTCCAAGCCACTCGTCGTCGATTTTGGAGGCACACCGATTCGTGCCCGTTTTTTGCGATTCACCCTCGAAGGGACGCAATATCTGCATCTGGATGAAGTGGAAATGTTCGCGCCGGGGAGCAATGTGAACATCGCGATCGGAAAAAAAGCGACGCAAAGCAGCACGAGTCAATGGTCGGTCAGGCACTTTTACCCCGCGTCGCTTTCGGCGGGACATTTTCCTGAAAAGGTTTTCCAAAGCGTTCTCAAAAGCGGCCAGGCATTGGCCGATCACCTGAAGCAACAAGGGGTCGACGTTTCGGGAGCGAAAAACGTTTTTGAGGAACTTGCCAATGCTCCGGTCGACGAAGCGAACTATTTCCGGCTCCGGAGTACCATTCGCAAACTTGCTTTGAGTAATCCGGTCATTGATTTCGATGCCGTTTTATTTGTCAAGAACGCTCCGGGGACGTTTCCGCACATGTCGGATCAGTGTTATTGTTACTGGCAACGGGGCGGCGGGGCGGTTTGTTTGCTGAAAAACATCAAATCGGATTCCCCGGAAGTCGTCGAGCTGACGAAAGACTGGCCGAACGGGACGTTTTTCCGCCCCGAACTTTCTTACGATGGAAAAAATGTGTTGTTTGCCTATTCGAAATTCGATCCAAATCTTTCCCGCCTGCCGGACAAGACAGACAAGTCGAAAATCGCGGAAGAGTCGTATTTTCACCTGTTCGAAATGGAAATCGCGACCGGGAAAACACGGCAATTGACGTTCGGCAAGTATGACGATTTCGACGGTCGGTATCTCCCAGACGGAAAAATCGTGTTTCTTTCCACCCGAAAAGGGACGCCGCTTCAAACCGGCACGCTGGATGTCGAACGGATGAAAAAGGAAGCGTTTCCCGACAGTTTCGTCCGGTGCGGCGGCGATTGTTTTCGTCCGGTTTCCGTTTACACGCTGCATGAGATTGACCCGGATGGAACGCATCTGCGGCAGATTTCGGCGTTCGAAAATTTTGAATGGACGCCGGCGGTCATGAACGACGGACGCATCGCTTACACGCGCTGGGATTACATTGATCGTTTCAACGGTCCTTTTTTCAGCCTTTGGAGCACGTACCCCGACGGGACCAAAACGAGTCTCCTTTACGGCAACTACACCGCCCGGCCGCAAGTCGTGATCGAACCGGCGGCGGTTCCCGGTTCCACGGAGTTGGTCTTCGTCGCGTCGGCACATCACTCCAATTTCGGCGGCTCGCTTGTTTTGTTGGACCAAAGCCGCGGCACGGAAGGGGAGGAACCGATCGAACGTCTCACCCCGGAGGTCATGTTCCCCGAAACCGAAGGCTGGCCCGATCATTATTACGCGAATCCCCGCCCGCTTTCACGGGATTATTACCTGGTCAGTTGGAGCGACAAAAAATTGCCGCCGCACACGCTGGCCATCACGGAAGCGGACAACCCGTCCAACAGCATGGGGATTTATTACTTTGATCGCTTTGGAAATCTCGAACTTCTTTATCGCGATAAGAAAATTTCCGTCATGAATCCGATTCCTCTCCGTTCGCGTCCTGTTCCTCCGATGATTTCGCAGGAAGTCGATTGGGACGGGCCGCAGGAAGGGGAGTTCCTCGTTCATAATGTCTACAAAGGGCTGGAATCTTACGGTTTTACCCCCGAAACGCACCCTGTCCGCTCCCTTCGGATCATTGCCACCGTCCCCAAAGTGCAGCCGACCATGAACTCGCCGGTGTTGGGCGTTTCCGCAGAAGACCCGGGGAAATTCGTCCTCGGAACCGTTCCGGTGGAAGAAGACGGATCGGCTTATTTTCGCGTGCCGGCCGGAATCCCGTATCTCTTCCAGGCACTCGACGAACACGGGGCAGCCGTGCAAACCATGCGCTCGTTGGCTTACGTCATGCCGGGCGAAAAGGCGACCTGCGTCGGTTGTCACGAGTACCGGAATTCTCCCTCCTCTTCCGCAACGCACCCCAAAGCGGCGATGCGCGAACCTTCAAAAATCAAGCCCGATCCGCAAGGGAGTTGGCCGCTCAAATTTTCCGAACTGGTGCAACCGGTCCTCAATGACCGTTGCGTGTCCTGCCATTCGCCCGAAAGCCGGGAGAAATTCGCAGCAAAACTTGATTTGACCGCCGGTCATGCGTATCAATCTTTGCTGGCGTTCGGCAACAACGACTTGAGAACGCTTGCATTTGAGCGCGACCGTTCCGTCCCGGGGGAAACGGTGACTGCAAACAGCCGGCTTTGGAAATTGCTGAACGATCCGGCCATGCTCGAAGCCCATCGCGAACTCAAACTTTCGCGAGACGACCTTTATCGTTTTGCCGTTTGGATGGACACTTATGCTTACGCCGTCGGTTCGTTCAGCACGAAACAGGAGGACGAATTGAAAGAATTGCAGAAAAAATACGCGAATTTGCTGGAATTGATCGCGAAATAATCATTTGTTCAAGAATAGCAGCCCCAAGCGTAAGCGCGGGGTTATAACCCGTCGCTTACGCTCCGGGCTGCTACTCTTGATATTGCGATGTAGTAAAAATGAAAGGAAAAAATGATGAAAACCGTCACCGGAGCCTTGTTGATCCTTGCTTCCTCCATGTACGCCATCGCCGCCGCCATTGTAACGGCTTCCGCCACAATAGGCAGGATGGATGCACCGTTTTTCGGGTTCCCCGCGATTTGTCTTTTGTTTTTGGGCCTTTACTTTCTTTTCATCGCAAAGGACAAACCCTCTTCGTGAGGGGACACGCAGTAATATGAATTCGGCCTGAAAGGCCGAAGCATAACAGCCCAGGACAAGGCGTACTCGCCGCAGTCCTGGGTCACAAAACCCCAAAAATACCTGCCGCCCTGCAAGGGCAAGGGAATACCGGGGAGGGCCTTGCCCTTGCAGGGCGGCTGTTTGCGCGGGGAAATCCGTAACCCAGGGCGTCGCTGCGCTTTGCCCTGGGCTGTTATGCTCTGCCCTTTCAGGGCATTTTTATGAACCTCCATTTGATAATTTTTTACTACCCAATGTTTTGGTTGCGGCTGTGCCGCGATAGGAAAATACGATCTCATGATGAAATACAAAGTTTTTTTGTCGATGTTCCTTGCAGTTCTGGGAACAGCGTGTTGCGTTCTCCCTGGAAATGCGGATGAACCAAAGAGCGAAGAAGTGAATCGAAGCCGTTTGAATACGCCAATTCTTTTTACCAAGCGGTTCAATTACCAGGGACTGCATATTTACGACACGTTTTACCAGTGGAAACCGGGCGGGGGGATTTACATTCTCGAAAATCCCGCCGACTCGCCGGAGCAGCACCGGATTCATGCGGTGATCGACCCGACCACGCCGGAAACGCTTGGAAACGGAATTTACTTTGATCCGTCGCTTTCGTTCGACGCCAAAAAACTGTTGTTTTGTTTCAAAGGGACCCCGAACGGCAATTCCGTGATCTACGAAATCGGCATCGACGGGAAAGGGTTGCGGCAAGTCACGAATCTCGACAAAAACGGCAATCCGTACAAAGGTTCCGGCGGGGGACATCACGATGTCAAACCGTCGTATCTTGCCGACGGGCGGATCGTTTTCTGTTCGACGCGGTACAGCGGTCTTGTTCCCTGTGCGAACAACGGCGTCACGATTTTGCACATCGCCAACGCGGACGGCAGCGACATTCACACGATTTCGGTCAACAATGTCACGGAGTTCGACCCGAACATGCTTACCGACGGTCGCATTTTGTTCGGGCGTTGGGAATACATCGACAAAAACGCCCTGACGATTCAAAGTCTCTGGACGGTCATGCCCGACGGCACGCGCGAGACGGCTTTGTATGCGAATAACATGGTTTTCCCGGAAGCGGTGCTGCAAGCCAAACAGGTGCCGGGGGCCGAACATCTGGTCGTGGCGACGTTTTGCCCGCATAATTCCCCGCCGCGCGGAAGCATTGCGATGATCGACACGCGGCTCGGCAAGAACGATGAAAAAGCGATCACCAATTTCGAGCATCCCGACAAGCCGACGTTTGATCGCGGCGATTCATGCGATCCATGGCCGCTCAATTCCGATCTTGTGCTTTACAGCGGAATCCCGGACGACGCAAACGCCCCTGTTTTGCCCGCAGAGATTGTCAAAGCGCAAAACCGGAACACCGCGAAAATCAACGCCCTGATGATGATCGGGCGGAACGGTCAAAAAATCGTGATCCATTCCGACCCGGCAATCGACCTGCACAATCCGATTCCGGTTGCTCCGCGTCCGGTTCCGATGGTCACCGCCGATACGACGGACCGGTCGAAAATCACCGGCAATTTCTTCGTACAAAACGTTTATGAAGGAATGCCGCAACTGGAACGCGGCTCTTTGAAATGGCTGCGAATCGTCGAGGAAACGTCGCGGGTCAGCGAAAGCCCCGGCGGAACCTGGATGAATCAGACGTTTTCCATTTCGTCGGCTCTTGCCTGGAGTCCGAAAATCTACCACGGGATCGTTCCGGTTGAAGAAGATGGAAGTGTTTATTTTGAAGCCCCGGCAGGCCGGTCGCTCTATTTTCAGCTCCTCGACAAGGATTACCGCCTTGTGCGAAGCATGAGGACGTTCATTCAGGCGGCCCCGGGAACAACCCGCAGTTGCGTCGGTTGTCACCAATACGAGCCGTCGTCCAACGCGCCGGTGCGGGTGATTTCCGGCGAACCGCGAAAACCGGTTGCGGAATCATGGGGAGGCGGTTATCTCGATTACGCAAGCATGGTTCAGCCGGTTCTCGACAAAAATTGCGTTTCATGTCACGGCGGTGAAAAAGGGATGCAAGGGGGTCTTGATCTTTCCGGCGGCTGGACGGAATGCTTCAGCATCAGCTATGAAAATCTGACCGCCCGTCGGGAAAAGCAATATACCGCCGATTTGATTTCGGGTATCTGCTGCATGAACGGGACCGCGTATTGGTCGTGCAAGATTTTCGGGCCTTACGAGCACGGTTCCGGCAATGCGAAACTGGTCGACGTTCTGTTGTCGGAGCCGCACAAAACCGCGATGACCAAAGCCGAACGCGAATTCCTGATGGCCTGGATCGACAGCAACGGCATTTATTTCGGGACTTGGGACTACACGAAAACCGGCCCTCTTGCGCGGGAATACGTTCCCGCCAAAAACGCGTTGATCGGCGTCATGAAAGCGAACCGGTGCGTCGAGTGTCACGCGGATGAAAACGGAAATATCAAGCGATTTGACGATTGGATCAACCTCGAACATCCGGAGCGGAGTCGTATTTTACGGGCGCCGCTTGCCGAAACCCAAAAGGCGCAAACGGCGGGTTGCGGGCTGGCCTTGTGCCGGAATCGGAAAGTCGACCAGAATTTCAGCCGGCTCGGCTTGATGTTCAAGAGCGGTTATGAACACGCCGTCAAACCGTTGGACCAGTTCCCGACGCAAAAATGGGTTCCCTGGAGCGAAAGTCTCAAAGGGGAACCGGTGGTCACGTTCGCATCGACCGACGATCCGGTTTACCGGGAGATGCTCGAAATCATTGAGTCGGCGCGAAACAGGCAGTTGGCCAATCCACGCGTCGACATGCCGCATGCGGACGAAATCGGCGACGGGGTCGTGGCCGGTCGTTCGCGGCAGATCATTCCGCAACCGCTTCCCGAAACGATGCCCAAACTGAACGCGGCGGTTGACGACGACGGAATCGTGCGTCTTTCCTGGGAACGCTCAGAAAAAACAATCGGCCTGATTTCCGAAATCCACCGCCTACCGCAGCCGGTAGGGGCGGTAGCCTTCGGCCCTGCGCAACCGCCCTGCGATACAGGGCTTCCGTCTTCAGCTTCGGAAATTTCCAACCGGCTTGAGTATAACACGCCGGATTTTGTGCCGACGCCGCGAACGTTGCTGAAACGGACGGAACGATTCGAATTTGCCGACCAGACCGCACCGGTCGGACTGGTTTGGTATGCGTTGGTTTTTGTTTCCGATCCTGCGGAAACCTGCGGGACGTACAAGAGCGGTGCCGTGCTGGATTACAATGCACAGGCCGCAAAATATTCCGAAGCGGAATTTTTGGTGCCGACGCAAAAACGGATGGAAGACCGTTGCCCGCTGTCAATGGTCAAGCCGATGCGCAGCGAACCTGTGTGGACGTCGATCGTCGTTCCCGAACCGAAAAGCCCGCCCGCCCCGAAAAATCTCCGGGCGATTTCCGAGCCTGGGCTGGTGACGCTTCGCTGGCACCTGGAGCGACCCGGCCTGGAACGGTTTCGCGTTTATGCCGACGGCGTTCTTGTGAGCGGCGAAAAACCGACCGCTTCCGACACGTTCGAGTACGTGTGCGAAAACAACAATGACGTGGAATTCGTCGTCGAGTCAGTCGGAAAATCGCTCGTCGGCGGTCGCAGTTCTGTACGAAGCAAGCCGCTCCCGGAAATCAAAGACCCTGTTTTTGAATTGAAACCCTCCTCCGGAACGCTCGTCGCACCGGCAAAATTCGACGGTAATGTTCTCAATCTTTCCGGCGGCGGGCATCTGGTTGTTCCTGCGGATAAAAATTTCGACATCAAAGGCCCGTTCAGTCTCGACCTTTGGGCGAAATTCGATGATGCCGGACGAATGCCGATCCTGGTCAGTTGCGGGCAGTGGAACACGTGCGGCTGGTTTTTGCAAAACCTTGGCGGGCGATTTCGTTTTCACGTTGGCGGCGTCGATTGCGACGGCGGAACGGTAACGACCGGCGAATGGACGCGAATCACGGGAACCTTTGACGGCCGGATGTTGCGGCTCTTCCAAAACGGCAATCTTGTCGCCGAAACAGCCGCCCCGGCGACCGTCAAACCGTGGTCGCAGGAACTGCTCCTCGGCCAGTACAACGGCGGAATCACCCCGGACTATCAATTCAAAGGGAGCCTGAAACAAGTCCGGATTTACCACCGAATATTGCCCGCTAAAAATTAACACAAGAAATCAGAGCACGAAGCGTAAGCGAGTGCCAAAACCAGAGCCGCGAGTGTCAACGAGCGGTCGAACTGGAAAAACCGCTCCATAACTGTCGCGGCTCTGATTTCTTGCTGAAAGATTTTCGGGGCACTCGCTTACGCTTCGTGCTCTGATTATGTTCGAATATTTATCTAACAAACAGGAAAACCCAATGTCCGAACCGAACAACGCGCCGGTGCAACCGGCTTTCAGCCGCTTGCCGGACGACGAAATCAAACAGGGGCAGGAAAAACACAAAAGAGTGATTTTCCGGATCAAAATGTTTGCGATCCTGTTCGCGATCTTTTTCGGCGTCTGGTTCGTCTTTTTGCGAGGAGTGCCGCTTCGCATTTCGAAGGAAACGACGTACATCACCAAGCCGCTCACGCCCGACGGCCGGGTCGACTACTTTGCGGCTTTGCAATTGGCATTTCACCCGCCGGAAATGAAAACGGATGAAAACGGTTATCGGGTCGTTTTTCGGGCTTTGGGCGACCTTTCGGGCGAAACCTGCGATTTTGTAGCACTGCAAAATCGTTACAAAGAGTTGGGGCTTGACGCAACACTCGACAAGCCGACGATGACATATATTGAACCCAGCGAGTATTTCAATCAACGTTTTAAATTGCACCCGGAGGAATTCAAGGAAACCATCGCCGCCGAAAAGGAACGCTGGCTTCGTGAACAGGAAGATATCCGGCGCAATGAGATCGCAGACGTGAAGGGCGACCCGGATTTGACGGACGAGGATAAGGCCGTATCCATCAAGGGATATGAAGAAGAGATAAAAGAACTTCGATTGACCCTGGAAGAGCGGAAGGCAAAATGGATCGAAAAAATCCAAAACGATCCCGACATGACCGACGAAGAAAAGGCGAAGGAAATTGCCCGCATGCAATCACCAGACGAATCGGAAGGCATGATGGGAATGGGTAGTTTCATGGGTTCAGGGTGGGTGCCTGAATTTTCCTACGACCCGGACATGGCATTTTTATCGCTGACGGAATCGCGACAATTACACAAAGACGCGATCATGCGGAAGTGGCTTGAAGAGAACAACGCCGCACTCGATCTTGTCGCCGAACAGGTGAAAAAGCCGGTTTTCGTCATGCCATATTTTGCATCAAATTCAAGCGGACAACAATTACTGTTCACCTTGTTTTTTCCTGATGTGCAGACCATTGCTCGCGGATTGAATGCCCGGGCACAAATCCGGCTCGGCGACGGCGACATCGACGGGGCGATTGACGACATTTTGGCCTGTTACAGGCTTGGGCGGCATGTTGAAAAACAGGCCACGCTTGTCGAAGCGTTGATCAGTTTTTCCATCGAATGGAATGCAGTCTCTCTCCCTTATGACACGAACGCGGAAACACGAGCAAGTGCCGAACAACTCAAACGCCTGCAAGACGGAATCGCTCAATTGTCGCCGCAAAAGGGCTTTTTGCACAAAATGGAATACGGACGCTATTTTACCCTCGATGCCCTGCAATACGTGATGCGGTCTGGCGTCTCAATTTCCGATTTCCTTTCTTCCTCCCGTCGTCCCTTCTCCGGCCGTACCGGTTCGCCCTTCGACATCAGGTCGCTCATCGGACTGGATTGGAATTACGTATTTAAAAAAGTGAACCGTACCTACGACGAGTTGATCGCCGGAACCTACACTTATGTGACACCGTCGATGAGCCCGGCCCGGCTGCTGACGTTAAAGTCGCGGTCGGACGCCTTGGCTGATATTGTCATTGATTTGTTTCTCCCGGAGATGGTGAGAGCGAAAGAATTTTACCGGCGATCGGAATGCACGATGAACTTGCGGCGCATCGTGCTGGCGATGCACCTTTACGAGCGCGAACACGGAACCCTCCCGCCAGCATTTTCCGTCGATGAAAACGGCAAGCCGCTGCACAGTTGGCGAACGCTTTTGCTACCATATTTCGGGGACGAAACGCTGACAAAGCTCGCTTCGCAAATCCGGCTCGACGAACCGTGGGACAGCGAACACAACCGGCAGTTTCACAAGCAAAACATCAATGTTTACCGTTGCCCAAGCGCAACCAACAACGACGGCGACTCGAATTACGCGGTCATCACCGGCGACGAACTCCTCTTTACCACCGACGGCAAAGGGCAGCCGTTCGCCAAATGCGGCCTGAACATGCTGCTGCTCGCCGAACGCAGGAACGGCGTATGCTGGATGCGCCCAGACGCGGAAATCATATATACCGACGTTGCAAATGGCGATAGCTGCATATTCAGGGATTTCGTGGGCCGCTCGCCGGGAACACCCGTTTCCATCAGCGGCCATCACAACTCCGGCGGTTGCAACTTCGGCCTGCGCGACGGCAGCGTCATGTTCATTTCGAATACGATCGACAAATACAAATTCCGCGACCTCGTTCGCGGCACTGCCAAAGAGATGCCGCACTGATTTTGAGAAGCCGTTCCAAGAAACCAGAGCACGAAGCGTCAGCGAGTGCCATAATAGCAGCCCCAAGCGTCAGCGCGGGGGTCGAAGCGTTGTGGACGATCAACCGGAACAATAACCCGTCGCTTACGCTCCGGGCTGCTATTATGGCACTCGCTTACGCTTCGTGCTCTGATTTACTCAAACTGCAAACAGAAAGTTGTACTAAAAACTGATATTGCATAAAAAAAGGATATTACGGTATGATTCGGTGTCAAAAAATTTACCCTAATTGGGAAAAATCCGAATTTCACGCAATATCCGAT
>Ga0209629_10000893_pt1 | contig 17680 bp, 14 predicted proteins | sample TergutCu122P5_FD_187286 | JGI IMG/M metagenome (GOLD analysis project Ga0209629, IMG submission 187286) | Cubitermes ugandensis P5 segment gut microbial communities from Kakamega Forest, Kenya - Cu122 P5 (SPAdes) (version 2) | ecosystem: Host-associated > Arthropoda: Insects > Digestive system...
GTTCATGTCTGTGTGTGTGTGTGTGTGTGTGTGTGTGTGTGTGTGTGTGTGTGCGCGCGCGCACATGCACATATGCGCATATAAATACTGTTCTTCATGTTGTGTTCCAAAACGTCTGTTCCCCACCGATTCAGTCTGTTCCTCTGCATCCTTTCAATGCATCAAATTGATTTGTTCTGTAGTCCTCACATTTTGTTCACATTGAATGAATCTTCAGTTCACATAAAATGGTTTATACTATTTTATAACAATAGTGTTATCGCTGTCACTTTTAAGTATACACTACACAAATACCACAAATGTTCCAGCACAGAACTGCAGTCTTTCTCTACAGATGTTCCATAACACAGGCACATTTTGCATTGACTTGTTTAGTACGACAATACAATAATCAGTTGTCCTTCACATCACAATTAACACTAAATTTCTGTACAATGTACCCATGCCACAAAAGTATATAGGGGAAGTGGAAACACAGCTCCACTCATTAGTGACCTTAGCACTAGGTGCAGATGAGCAGTCAACTTCGCACCCCACTACTTTGCCTGGATAGGAACACCTGGTGGGCCTAAGAGCCAGTATGGACATTTTAAAGACTGAAAGAATCGCATGTCTCTGCTTAGGTTCAAACCCTGGATTCTCCTTCCTGTAGCTTAGTCAGTACACTTACTACATTATCTGGCTCCATTGGATTTTCTTATACACCCAGAAACACTATGCGTAAATCTCCAAGTTTAGTGGAAATGAGTTTGCATCTTCACTCCAGAATGAGCCAAGTGCTGGCTCAGAGGTACAACACCAACTGAGGATTGAAGATGTGATATTTTGCTGGCTGTTCAGTGCCATCACACACCTCAGTGACAAAGGGAGACAAGTCTACACTCCAGCAGAGGGACATTAACATATTCACAGAAAATCTTACCACATTCCATCTGGTCACAAGTTATACATTTATTCCAGCAATATAATGTGATGAAAGGGCAGATTCTGGCTTACTCATGCACCACTGTGCAATGTTAATGTTCATAACGTACTATACAGACAGGTCTTATTGTGATGCCTCTGAACACAGAGACTGTAACAGGAGCTTCTTTGCACAAGAAGCCTGTATTCACCGTGGCTGCAGAGCCCGTTTTCCTTTTTCAGTTAAACTACCTTATTTCATTGCAGAGTCTCAAAGTGCTGACCATCAGATTCCAAACAGGCCTCATGTCTTCTAAAAATACTTCTCAACACACAATAAAGTTCTACTCTTAAAATATGAATAATAATTCTTTGCAAACAGTCCTTCAATTCTTGCTATTGCAGTGGAATACCCCTTGATTTTCTCTTCTTTAGTTGATTCCCCAAATAACAGCATCAGAACCTATTCAATGTAATGGTTGAAGCCTGCTGGTGTGAAGAACATGGGCCCTAAAATTTTGGACAACTAATCGCACTTTAAGTTCATGTAGAGGAAACTTCATGAAATGCATGGGCATTTTCATAACACCAATATGTTACGTTCGTTGTTCATGTTCCTCCTTGGAATGTAAAGAATGCCTTAACCAGAAATAAAAAAATCTTCATATTTTAATTCCGTGCAGGAACGAATTTGTAATTCCAAAACATATTACTATTCCATATTCTGTTCTTTTACATGCCACTATTGATGAGGGCTATCCTTATAAGACTTTCAGCTTCATTTCTTCCATGACACATTTTGAAGAAGCATTACCAATGAACACTCTGTGTTCAACTGCAGATATTTAACAAGCACACTGAGACCATCTAGGGTCCATTTGTGATAACAATTAACAAGTTAGTGTCCATTCCAGCCACTCAGCATCCACAGTGTCAGCAAACAAGCCCAGACAAGTTCATATCTTCTTGTGTTTACAGGCATGATAACTTCTCTAAATTCAGTTACCAACAGTGATAAACACAGATTACTGTAATAAAGTAAAATCTCACCTGAGCATATATTTCCAAATGAAGTTCCCCCATTCCTGCCACAAGAGTTTCCTTATTGTCGGTATCATAACTGAACTGAAATGTGGGATCCTCTTTGGTGAATCGAGCAATTGCCTTGCTGAAGTTATCACGATCCTTTGAATTAACAGGCATAATTGACATTGACACAACTGGGTCAGGAATGTAGATTGATTCCTGTGAAAGAAAGAAGAGTTACATTAAGAATATTCCAACGCCGTGCAGAAACTAACAAATGCCATGCAGAAATTAACAGTTGCTAAATTACAGTCAAACCACAATACAGCGCCCAGCGATATGCGCCGCCCTCACTCACTTAGTTCCCATGAACGTCTGTGAACAGAAATTCCCTATTATACAGCAGGCTTACTTTGATTTACCACCACCCTCAATATAACACCACTAATGGCAGTGAACAAACAGTGGCACTATATCAAGGTCTGACTGTAATCCAGAAACATGCCTGTATGGAACACAAAGATTCATCATGACCACAAGTGCCCAATATCAGTCCTGAAAATGAGGCACAAGAATCCAATCTGTCACCTATCCTATTTCAGTAATCTTCATCACACAGTCTTCTTATTGCAGCTGGCTCACCAACACCTAGAGCGCGTTGGTACTTAAATGACCAATTTTGCAGGTGGTCATATTTGTTAACTTATTTTCTTTACTTTTGAGCTACAACATTCAAATAAAAAGTGCATTGTTAAGAATAAATCCTCTTCAAAGACAGCGTACCATTGTGTTACCATGGCTCAATTATTCCAAAAACTATCCAAACACAATTAAGTTTATCGTGTAAGTAAATAACCAACGAGATACAGCTTTTGTTTCACTTGGTTTATTATCACTCTACATGTTTCGGACACGGTTCGTGTCCATCTTCAGGAGTAGTGTAAAAAACTGTAGAGGCAGCCACCAGTGTGTGTCAATGCGTGTGGGGTGGTATGTGTACGTTGAAACAGGGTAGGGTGTCCATGAGGATGATGTTACATATTGGTCCTCCCTCCTACACCATATTAGCACGTTCTTGAGTGTAACTATGTTGTAGCCGTACTGTACGGCTACAACACTTACATGATTTCAGGTTTTGTACAAATTTCAAATCCTTTCTGTTTTCCCACAATCTTCAGTGTTGCCTTCTTGAACTCTCCCAATATGAATGAACCACTGTGTTTTGGGTTGTTCTGTACATCTATTTCCTTTAAACTCCAGATTTCACATAGGCTTGGGACATCAAGGGGACTGCCTGCTGTGGTGATGCAGTGTTACCATAGATGCTGGGAAGGCTCATAAAGCAACACAAGATGTAAATAATGCTTAAAACTTTTGAACACAACTGTCCTTTGAGTTCCTAAGTTTTCAGAGAGGATTTCTGAGATATGACACTGCATCATTGGATATTTGATTTCCCGATGTTTCCAGGCAACATAGCAGTTTCAAATTATTGGGAACTAAGCACACAGTGACAGAATGGGTACCTCAACAATACATGTACAGTGTAAAAAGAAAGCCTTTAGTGAGGAATTGGAGCACATCTAAGACCCATTCAATAAAACCATTGTTGTGTAGATTTTAATTTCAAACTGGAAACCAAGGATGTGTGGCAAGGGAGACAAGCTGTTACAGTGGATTGTCACGATTCTCAATAACACAAGTCCTTTTGTACAATGAAGACTTTTTATTTTGCCTTTCATGTTGAATATGGCAAGCTTCCTTTACAGTGGCAAGTTTCATACACAGAGGCACTTCATAAAGGATGAAAACGTAATACTAGAACGTGAAGAACAGAACACTGACTGAAAAATTATACAGTTCAGGTACACACAATTTCATAACAGACTTGAGCAGTTACAGTAACAGGTAATTGCAGAAAGACATATAGTAAACAATGAAGTATATTCCCAATAAATTGAGCAAATAACACATACTGACCCTAATTTGTATGCTCTGTAATACCTAACTTTGTTCCTGAAGTTTAACATTGATTAATATCATAGTCTGATACCAGAACTCCTAATACTGGTGCGCTCATTTTTAGATGTTCCAAAACTCACCAATGATCACTGATGTGTTGTAACATGAAATTTCAACTTCCATTAAAGACTTTTTTCCATTGTATAGCATAGAGGGGTAACTTAATAGTGTGTAAATATCTTAATCAAAAAGATCTGTCTTCCAAACAAAACTGCTTATTACAGCAGCACCATGAAAATGATCACACTTACCCTAAAGAAAGCTTCATGATATTGCCGTATGACATATTCTGCTTGATGCAAGTAAGCAATAAGTGCAAGGTAACTCATTTGAAATAGAAATAACACATGTAAATACAAATATCAAAGAGTTCCCATGGAATATGAAACTTTTCAGACGATTACAGTTAATGTGTTACGAATATACCAATGTGTGTATAGTGCAGATTATTTCAGTCCCATAAACATTTTAAGAAAATAAAAATGTCACATTGTAACATGCCAATGCAGGCACAGAAGGGAGGTAGAGATATAGCTCTACCCACTTTCAACATCATTGCTAAATGGGGATGAGTGGTCAATGCCACACCCTGGCTGATATATCTCTGGCAGAGCACCCAGTACCCATTGTATAGGAGGCTGGGTGGGCCACAGGGCTGAACTGCACAACACAAAATAAATACAAATCTCAAACATAATTTCTAATTTCCATGAGAAAGCTGAATTTATAAAACATTTTGTTCACAATGGCTGTTATAACAAATCACGGTATTGACACAGAATGAAATTGTAAGCCCTTTTCTCTACTTACTTAAGAAAAATCAGATACTGTAGCATTTTATGTCTGATTATATATTTGCATTCTGGTAATAGCCATTTCAGTTTATAATATGAACAGTCTTAAACATGTCAGCCTGCTGAGCTTCAGAACTTACTCAGAATGTCTACAGCAATGCCAGTAAAGATTGCATATCACACTGCAGATTTTGAATTTCTGCAGACACATACGTAAGGCAAGAAGAAAATAGAGGTGACTGACAAATATTACAGAACAAAAAAAAAACTGCAAAGGGAAAAGTACTAATTAAAGACAATGTCATGAAATAAAGTGGGATTTATATGATATAAAAATATTATGTTCATCATTTGTTTCTTACAATGGCCTGTAATGTTGTCTAAAGAGGGTTAATTAAAAATGCTGTGAATATATCATAAACTTTATATAAATGTTCAAAATAAAGTTAACAATGGGGAGGGAATTTTAGAAATTGTTTTTAGTATGTTACATGCAACAGATTAACAGGAATGTTAACCGTAGAGATAACTGAGAAGTGAATGTGGACTAATAATATACCTTCTGATGATATATAAGGGAATAAAAAACTACTCAATTAGTGGCGGAATATGAAGACTGCAACATAAGTTAACATAAGATGAGGTGAACATATAAAAATGAAATGTACAGTTGTCATGTTACATCAGTTAACACATAAGAGAGACGATGTGTGCAAGATGCAAGACTTGTGAATTGAGCCTTTTCAATAAAGTTAATGGCAAACCCATATTTCTAAATATAAAAATTAAAATAAATAATTTAGTAGGAACATATTAAAAGTTCAGATCTTTATAAAATATAATTATCATACACAGAACAAGAATACATAAACACAAAATCTTGTGATGGTTGAAACAAATATCAATGTTTAAAATCAGAGCCACCCAGAACAAGGAACACAAGATTTTCAGTAAGGTGGCATATAGTTACATGACCAAGCTTCCCTCTGTAGGACTGCTCAAAACAATATAAAAATAGAAGTTCAGCACAATTATAATGCAAATCTACAGAAAATCTACTTTTGAAAGGCATGTAATCCTCTCCCCATCTCTTAATGAAAATGCCACACAATACAGTAGTTGAAGTGACATGCAAATTAAGCTGTTGGTTCAGCCTGAAATAAATACTGCATACATAAAAGAAATGGAATGGCATCTCACTCTACTCTATGCATTGTAGGTACAGCTTATGGTCACGTCATCACCCGTGTAATGCAAAAGTGTCAGTTGTGATATGATGGAGCATTAATACTGCTATAGGAAGCAAGTGATTTTGAGCACGACCATTACATGAATTTGTGTTACATAAAATCAGTCACAATCTACGCAGATTTTTCTTACTCTCTTTGCTGCACATGGAGCTTGAACGCTTTTTGAATCGTGGAAAAGGCATCAAGTAAGGGCAGGAACTGCCATTATGACTTTCACAGTGACATATACAGCAGAACAAATACTGACATGTTTTGTGTGTACACTGCCCCACATTTGAAACCCCATCAATCTGTGATGGCAGAGAGCATCTGGGACAAGGAGCTAATTTCTTGCCATTTTCAAGTTGCTGCCCTGCCTGAAACCAGAGAATGAGAACTTCATTATATAAGTATAAGACACAACTGTCTGACATGTCATCAAGAGTTGAACAGCCTCAGTGCACATACATATTTTCTAATGCAGTACGTAGCATAAGTGTTGTTTATCTTTGCTGTTCTGTAACAGCATGTGCTGTGTGATATGCAAACTGCTTTAATGTATAGGAGAAAGGAAGATAGGGGAATGGAATGACAATTGAACAGCAAAATAAAAGGGATGGGGAATATGAAGAAAGGAGCAAATGAGATCAAGATATGGAGGGAATGAAGGAAAGGGGATGGGGAATGAATACATATAAAAAATATTTTCCCCAAACATTGAATCCTTTGTACGTAATGAAAAATTGCTACCAACCATTGAGAAATGATGTATATACAAATGTGTTAACAAGAAGATTGGACTCCTTGACCTTGAAGATGGAGGAACTATGCTCCACTGAAATGTTGGTACTATTTACCACTTGACATGGTGTAACATCACAGAAGATTTGAATCTTCTTTAACATTGCTCTTTCAAGTGACAGAATTTTATTGAAGTTTATGAGAGCTGATGCACCCTGTGCCAGTTTTTTTGTCTGATACCATAAAAATGTGCATCAGTTTGTGAACCTCAGCATTAGGGATTTTGACACATGATCACCCATTCCATACCATTGTTTCAACCTTTATGTGACTGGTTCTGACCAACTGAGATGAGATCACATGGTTGTTGAGTCTGCTTCCCACACTCTCGTGTGATTACGCCGATTGCAGGCACCTCAGTCAAGCTCTGCATTAAGTGAGGTTGATTCCTTTATGCTTTATGGAACAAAACTCTCTCATTAATGTTTCTTCTGCTTTCAAAAAGTACTTGTACTTTATTCAAAATAAATTTTCATGTGCTTTGAGGTGACTATATTTTTATTACTGGTATTTCATAAGTGCTTAGAAACAAACAAGTGTGTTAAATTGAAAATGGATTCTGTTTGGCAAGACTCCACTACACTCATAATATTGTAGAAATCTGCACATAACTTGTTTTTCTCACTCTATACTAAATACGTTCAAGATTGATAGCCTATACTATAATTACAGTTTATGAGCAGAGGATAATATTGTGACACTAGAATATGATCCCAAATGAGTGTGTATACACAATAGAGATGTGGTGTGATATTTGTTAATTGTTTTAAGCCATATTTTGAAAACTTATCTTATTTCACATCTATACCAAAACTGTAAATTAAGATCCACAATAGATCACACAGTGTAAGAATGAAAATGGCAACAACAAAAATAGAAACCACAATGCTGAAAATAGCTAATTAATGTAAAAGCTTCATATTATTCCACTTAATTTCCAATAATCATGATGTTACAGTAAACTTTCATTAATATGCATATTAACACAAGTAGGATAAAGTACCATCAATGAGATTAATATTCTTCTGCTACACAGACACACATTTGACCCTAAGACTCATTGTCCAACCTCTCCATACCCCGTAAACTTGTTCCTTATTTCTGTACAGTACCTTATAAAACTGAAGAAACCGACGTTTACTGGGACTTGGAGGTGGACTGCGAGGATTATGTACAGCCTTATTACCTCCTTCATTACCCATATTCTGGATCTGACTTAAATGAATTCTAGGACGGTTATGTGCAGGTGTGGAAACTAATTTGTTCACCTAAAAAAGTGGGAAAAAAAATAAGCATCAGTAATCTTCTAATCTCCTACTTATTTCCTGGGATACCTTAGTTGGTATAGTTGCTAGCCTATGGGTCAGTCAACAGAGGACACATGGTTCAATTCATGGCAAGGGTGAAACTTGTCTCTTCACAAAAATTTCCAGACCACCTCTTGGGAATACTCAGCCTCCTATTCAGTACTGGGGGTTCTGTCCCTCAGGATAAAACATTCAGGGCAGGAAGCTGATAATTTGCTTCCATTTAGTGCCAAGCTTAAGAATGAGTGGCACTATACCTCTAATCCCTCCATATGTCTTTCTTGGGTGCAGGTACTTTTCCTTTACTTTTTTGACTAATGGCAATGCAAATTGACAGACATAGAAGTTGGTTGGATTGATAGGTTAATGTGCCACATTCAACCAGTTAGACCAAAGGTTTGTAAAGGCCTTAGCACTACATACAAACTACATTCTGCTTTCAAAAGTGTAAAGTGCAAGCTTACAACACATACAGAGTACCCAGATTTTATGGACAGATAAATCAATATTAGTCAATCATCATTTACTTATAAATTATAAATAAGGACTGCATTTTAAAGACTATTCAGTTATCTTGGTACTGGAGAGAACTAAATTTAATTACCAAATTTAATATTGATTGCACTTGGCATGTTCCTTTCTGGCCTGAACAGACATCTTTCTGATAGGAAATCTCATGCAGTGATCTTAATTTCAGTTACTTAGAGACATACTTAGCAGCATTAATATTGAGGCATGGACATGGAATGTGAACCAGAAGACTGTAGAAGAATGTAGAGTGTCCAGCAACTAAACCATGATTCCGAGTAACTGCCAATGAATTTTTGTATGATTAGGTGCTGCTGTTGATTACAGCTTGTTCACATGTGTTATAATTAACTTATCTCACTAATGTCAGACATTATCTATGTACCTGCAATGAACCACCATTTTCCTTGTTTCTCCGTTTATGCTCCACGTAGCAGTGTATACGTCTGGAGGCATCAGTGTCAGAAGTGCAGATCCTGTTCCATGTCTTGGACACCAAAGCTACTGCTGTTAGATCCACAGGCTCCAGATAGCTCAGTATGCCTTTCACAATTATGCTGTAATCATTCTTTTCACCAAGAAGGGAGAAAAAGTCAACCTTTTCTTGGCAATTTGAACATGGATGTTCATGACTAGAGTACTTTAGACAGAATGGCATGGAAGAATGGGTAAAATCTTCAGAAGTTTGGCATCTCCTCAGTGGGTCTTTCGAAAGACTCTTCTTAGTCAACTTTGTAAGTTTATTGTTTATCATATTACAGTCTTCAATAGGCAAATCCCTGGGGTGTAAATGAAAAAGACTGACTGTCTCCTGGCTACCAGTCTTGCCATCCTGCATACCTGTGTCATGTACTGTTGGCATGTATGTCTGACAGCAGTTAATATGTTTGTTCTTGTCCGATTTTTGTTCAATATTACCCACTTCATCGTTAGCCTTTGTTTTTTCTGACTCATTTTCATTCACATCTGTCTCATTACACCATATAGCACTATCATCAAGTTTATCACTTTCTTGTAAATCAAAATAATTGTCTAACAGTGATAAACCAACAAAATCATTGTCCAGTGACAGCTTACCTTTGCTGTGTAAATCACTAATGGTACATGATGATTTATTTAATTGTACATTTGATGATACAGAAGCTGACCTTCGTAATAAGTTAAACCTTCCTGACGTGGCTTTCCTTTTGTGGCTTAAAGAACGACGTGCTCCGCGACAGGACACTTCTGAGGTATTGAACAGCAATGTATGAGGAGTTGATGTAAAACAATTCCTATAATTGAATCCATGTGATAGCTTCTCGTTGCTGCGTGGCTCAGAATATAGGCTTGCAACTGAATCTGGAGGACACGAGAAGTATCCACTGTCATCATTTTGCATTGGTAGATGCACTTCATTTACAGGTGTGTACCCAGCCATCTGTAAAAGCAATTTTGATTGGATAAACTACTGTGTTGTGGGAAGTGGGTTTGTCAACACCGACTGTAAAATTTTCAAATGATTTGCCTCTAAAGTAACAATGTATTTAGCATCACCATACAGATTACACTTCAATATGTGTTGAAGTAACATTTTTAATCATGCTGTGTTCTATGGAACCCGATAATCCATGTAAAGCAGCCTGTAACAGCAAGATAATTGATACAAAGGAATCGTACAACCATAACTTTACAGGATGAGTAAAAAGTTGGAATATCAGCAATTTTACACAATGGTATTAAAATAACAGTGGCCACTGCTAGCCACGTCAATCATGCATGGCTACAGTAACTAATCTGGAGTAGAAAGTAGCATGTCCACAGAAAACCATGGCACAGGCAAAATCAAAGGGGCACAAATCCAGTAGGTTCTGTTACAAATTAAAGCCACTTACAATGTGTTTTGTCTAGCTCTGTTGAGTTTTGGATGTGGTCTGTTAATTCACTATTTGTTTTTAGTTTTATCACCATCTATGATACAATGTGTTCAAATGAAGTTCTAAAAAAGGTATATTTAAAATGAATAGCATTGTAACAAATGTTAAGCAAGCTATGTCATGACAGACATCTCCAATAATGATTAACTTATCTAGAAAACTGTAACACTGCCAGTGAATGCTGAATTACTGTATTTTGTAACTAGCCTAATAATTCTAGCAAAATTTTAGAATCAATTACTAAAAGGCACAATAGAAAAAAAAACCCTAATTTCTGTCAGACGTGAATGTAACAAACTCCGTTCTTTAAGTGTGTCATTTAACTATGCTGTCAATTGCAGTTAATATATATCATTTTTGATAAATAAATGTTTTTCATGGGTGGAATGATATGACAGGGAAAAACTGAAGTACTCAATGTGAAATCTTTACCAGTGCCTCTTCGTCTGCCACAAACTCCAGTTGCTCACTTACATCTTATCCATGTACTGAAGACCCTTCCACTTCCAGTTTCAATTGGAAATGAGAATATAATCTGTGACCTACTGATATGATAACTTCAGTGCAATAGTTGTATCTCCATCAGGTTAAAATGTTTGCCTATTATGCAGATGTCTGAATGTTTATCACTCTCATTGCTGTACATTCTTGGGTATCCTAAGTTAGAATGGCATGAATTTGCAGTTCTCAAACTCTGTATTTTTGAATCTGAATAAACAAATATAAAATTTCACATTTCAGAACCATTTCTAGAACTCACGAGGTAAGAGACATAAAAAGAAATATACAGTTTACATATTATCCTTAACATATGTGAATTACCAAATTACTTCTGCCATGCACTTTGTTTCAGTATTTTGGTGCCCTCCTCAATTATAACAAAATCTGTTCAATGCTGCTGCGGAAAACGTAAATCGTGAAAAGTTTTGCACTTTGAAACAAGATACAAAAATAAAATTCCTGTAGCACGTGTCTACTGTAAATGTCTTCCTCTGGTAATAAAACATGAAAATTAATTCATGGGCAATTTTTCCACCAAAAATGTAAAATTTACTTTCAAAACCTTTACACTTCCATTCAACATTTTTGCCGTGTATGTTACATATAACATTTTTGAGACTGTGACAATTATGCAACTATATAACTTTTCCTACAGTATGAAAATCCACCATTTGGGAATACCCAATGATGATTCCACTGTAATTCGAAACACCGCTTAATAAAAGTTATGGTTATGAAGGAAAACTATGTACTTCTGATGAAAAAGTCAATAACGAGCTCGATCGTTGTGACGGCAGCTAACGTAAATATTCAAACTGCTCAAGGGTTTCAAACCGCATTTGACATTTACACGTCCTGACGAAAATGTATCGATGAATGGACACTAAGTGAAAAAAATGAATGGTACATGTTTCTTAAACTGTGAATAGGATACGATTACTTACTCTTTATTCAGTCACAATTGAGCTTCCTGTAAGTCATCACTGTAAACAACCTCAAACTTTTTGAATGATTTCGGTTCAAATTTCCAGCGTTTCAAGTTTTCTTCGTTGACCAATCAGAGAGGTGCTAATGTATATGTTCCCAGTTCATTCATTTGAAACGACGCAACTGTTTAGTTTTCGTTGTGAGTGTTATGAAAATTTCAGTAACAAAATTAAAATGTGGTTGAAAAGATTCCTTGAACGTTAGCTATAAGGTTTTACGCCGGTATTTCTCATATTATCAGGCGTACCACTACACGTATGATCTGTGACTACACGGTTTATATAATCAGTGATCCGCATATACCATCTGTGATTTTCCAATTCTGACAGAATTGTAGTGTTGGTGCTTAAAATTGTTTGTAAAAGGAGGCGGGGAGGTCAGTGCAATAATCGTAAGAAAATTCTCTGATTAATGTCGTTATGAACTAGTATTTATGTGCATTATTGTTAATTAAGATATATCCGCTTTCAGCGAGATCTAAGTTAATGGTAAGTCCCTGTGTCCTATCAATGCTGGGAATTTGCTGTGGTGCGTGTTTTATTGCTGAGTTGAAATCTTATTATGAAAAAATTGAAAGCGACCCTTTGATTTACGCTTCAGCCAGAAGCTGTGGTTGTACTAGTCCAGATGAAATTGCATTACGAGCTGCAACTGCAGGACACACTGCCGAAGAATAAGTGAGGTTATGGTATGTAATGCGACACACATTGTAACATCACGCGACTAGTTTTAACACTTGTCGCCCCGACATAAACATTGCGCTAATTGGATTTATGTTGTTATTAAAATGATGTCATTACTAAAATCAGTCCGCTAGTTTCAAACTTCAAGTGATAAATTAAGGGTTTTATAACAACTATCATCCATTGAGGTGTAACAGAAACGTTCAATAAAGGAAAACTGTTCTGCAGAGAATGCATGAGGTAATGGATGCCGTTTTATTCAGTAACTGCACTCCAGGTAGAGACCATATCTGTAGTTGTATCAGAATTTGAAACCTTCAGACTTCTGGCTTTTTACGCACGAGGGGGAAGCCCTAGCCTAAAAGCTCGCATATCAGAATTGGTAAAAAATTTTCAGTGTTCAAAACGAAAATACAGAGGGTAAGTTTTCGTAGCCATTCCAAATTTGACTGCAAGCTCCGATGGTTCAGTTCCTAGTTCACACTTTAATCCCAGTAGCTAGTTAAGAAATTACCGGCATTTAATGGGACTCATTATTACTATGTTTGCAAAGCTCCCTGCTTGTCCTCCCATCTTGAACCACATAAATTTTGACCACACACTCCCAGCCTATTTCTTTTAAAATCCATTTTAATATTATTCCCCCATCTCTGCCTAGGTCTTCCAGGTGGTTTATTTCCTTTGGGTTTTCCGACTGGAACTCTGTGTAATCTCAGTCATAAAGATAAAATGTCAGAAAAGTAAGAGTACATAGAAAAGTGACTTCATTATTATACAAAACGTTTGACGTTCATAGGACCGTGCATTGTTAAGGTATTAATGTCAAAAATTAATGCCAAACAGGCAAAAGAAATACATCAATATACTAACATCAAAAGAAAACTATAAAACAAATGCAGCAATCTGGTACATACCCGATGCTGTGTGTACAGTTTTTGAGCTCCTGATGATGGGTGGAGAAACTGCCTGATACATGTAGAGGGTTGACAATAAAAAAGAATATTGTATAACATTGCATCTTGTTGGTTATACTTAGAAAAAATACAAAACGTTCCTTGGCAGAAATTTACCTTCTTGGTTGTCTGTCATTCTCCTCTTTGCTCTGCCTGTTAACAATGGTAGCATGCAAGAAATCAGTTTTGGTTCATTTGAGGATTTACATTAGGTGGGGTGCATGGTCATGTATGTATGAGGGGAGAGGTGTGGCTGTGAATGACATACGGATAATACTGTACAACCATCTGGAATGTGATATGGTACTGGTGTAGATATGTTTTGGATGAACTTGCTTCCTCCACCTTCAGGGTCCTGTGTCCTGTACAAGTAAAAGTCTTTTAGTGGCAGTCCCCCTAAATTACTGAAGATTCATTTGTTCAGGATTCATTCTCAATTGCAACTGGACTGGCTATTAAAGAAATTGGTCACAAGTAAGGCTGTACATGGACATTATTTTATCTTTCAACTCACATCCATTCTTTATCTGGCTGTATGATGTGATAGCATGTGCTTTAGTGCTAGCTGCTGTTCTAGCTTGCAGTGAGCCTGAGTCCACTGAAGTTAGTTATGTGTATTGCAGTTATTATTAGGCTTTTATTCACCATATTTAAAACAGACACTGGCTCACAGACACAAATCACATCAAACATGTTTGTTGCACATTAAGTTATGCTGGGTTGTGTATGTTAAGTGAGTTGACAGGAAGTGACAGTTGTCTGATAAAATAATATTCCTATACCACTTTTATAAACATGCAAGTAATTCAGAATCTGCATTTATGTTACAATGAACTATATTACTTGAAGTATTGAAAAATGTTAATAATGCAGGGAAACAAACATAGAAGTTCCTGATTAATTAAAAGAATACAGGTATGTGGTGAGTCCTAGGATTGATGGAACTCTAGAATTTCCCCTTATCTGAAATAAAATCATTCACAGAAAACATTATTGGACAGTATATATCATACCAATACTACTGCAGGTGAGATACTTCGTAAAAGTTATGGGCCTGTGAATAGATGACGGGGTTAATTTTCCATTTCTGGGGCCCATCCAGTTGGTATCAGAGGCCTATTCCCTTGCTTAAAACAGCTTCAGGATGAAACTTGCCATTGACTGTTCAATGCTGAGATTAAAGATTCATGGAGCTTGTAGCTTAAACCACATGGATGACTTTACCTTGTGGAGTTCTAGGGTGTGATGCCTTATGATTTGATAGATTTTGGAGGAATCTACTGAGCACATGGCATTGCTTAGGTGGTTAGGAAATGGTCTCTCACTGCAGAGGCCTGGGTTTGATCCCACGTAGGGTTTGTGGTGGAAGAAATGACGAGATAGATTTTTTTTTTTTAATACTTCAGTTGTTCCATTATCAGGGCAATTCCATTCTCGTATTTTACTCATTTGCCACTTGTGCTTTGTAGTGTTGCATTCGTCTTCAGTGTAGAAAATTAAAGAGGTGTGCAGTGGTTTCTAATTGAAGTTCTGTTGTTTGGAATAATTGAAAGGACATGCATACAGTCGGTTTCTCAGACAGATTCTTGCAAGTAGGCATATATAGTACTATTAAACATGTTTATAAATTACATGTTCAGTTTTAATGATAATTTACGTGTGTGTTGTATGTGTTTGCAAATGTTGTGGCAATAATAGTCTGCGTATCTTATTACTTCGGAGACGGGTGGGAGAATGGTTCGCCTAGACGGTCCGCTGCCCGCATTACGAGAAACTCTTCCGGGGGTGCACAAATTCTGTGAGAGTAAATTTTATAGCGTGGCGCCTAATATTTTCAGTATAATTGTCAGACTTTTCCCTTGCACACAAAAATTGTGTATCAGCTTACGTGCATCGGGCGGAAAGCGCCAAATAACAGGCTCACAGGTCTCTCCAGAATTTTGGATCCTCAGTATGGAACTTGCTTCATATCACCCTTCTGGGACCTAGAATTTTGATGTGGCTTCTAAATTTTTGGAACGATTATGGATCGCTGGTCCTTACCGTGAAGGTGGAGGGATCACTTTCCTCCGAAACGTCGGAACTTATGTGCCGAACTACACAGCTCGACGTCCCATGGAACTATAATTTTAATCTTTAGTGCCATGTGAACCACAGAGCGTACGTAAGCTGAAAAGTTGGATAGCATAGTCGGTATAACGACTACCTACGGGCTGGACTGTCCGCGTTTCGAATCCCGACAGGTGCAAGAGATTTTTCTCTTATACATAGCCGTCCAGACCGACTGTGGGGCCCACCCAACCTCCTGTTGAATATATACCACGGTTCTTTTCCGGGGGTAAAGCGGCCAGGCTGCAAAGTTTACCGCTGTCCTCCGTCTAGTACTTAGGTTAAGAGTAATGGAGTAATAGCTTTGCTACCCCTTCATAGTGTGGACAGATTTTCCTTTTTACAACTGCTGCTGCTGCTGCTGCAGCTACTACTACTACTACTACTACTACCACCACCAACACCACCAGTCTTGTCCAGATATGTTTCAAATGCAGTGCAAGATAAGATGGGACCGTAATGGTGAATGTTGAGTTGAATATTTTGATGACAGCAGTTGCAAACAATTTTAGACAGAATTCCTGGTATAATGAACGTCCTTACACTCCGGTAGGTGCATCTAAATGCGCACTTGCGAATCACACAATGTAGAGCATAGTGTGGACAGATTTTCCTTTTTACAACTGCTGCTGCTGCTGCAGCTACTACTGCTACTACCACTAACACCAGCACCACCAGTCTTATCCAGATATGTTTCAAATGCAGTGCAAGATGAGATGGGACCATAATGGTGAATGTTGAGTTGAATATTTTGATGAAAGCAGTTGCAAACAAATTTATTTCTAGACAGCATTCCTGGTATAACGAACGTCCTTACTCTCCGGTAGGAGCGTCTAAATGCGCACTTGCGAATCACACAATGTACAGCATGGCAGGGAATTGATTGATTGATTGATTGGTTTATGATTGAGTTCGAGACCTTACGGTCCTGATGTACCTAGGCCTTAATTGACGGACCCTTTGTGCCCCATATCAATTCATGGAGCCCCGTTACTTCGCTAAAGTTCCAGATGGCCGCCAGACTTAATACTCTTGATGTCCTGTGGCTCCAAGAAGGAGGAGCCCAGATACACGTGTCAGAGTGAAGCCAAAACTTCACATTCACAAAGAATGTGAACCGAGGTTTCATCCTCTTCTCCACACCTCCACAATGGACTGTCTGACAGCCCCATTAAGTGAAGTTGCCTTCTCGGGGTGTAATGTCCAGTAAGAAGGCCAACAACAGCCTTGGATTGTGTCCTGTTAAAGGACAGAAACCTAGCCTTGGCACCCAGGTAGGGTCCCGAGATTTATTCTCGAGCCTGTCGTTGGATATTCCAAGACCTCACCAACATACCCAATGCTGGTTAACAAACCAGTGTCTAATCCTATTTCTTATATCCTGCCTAGGGACCCCCAAGGCTGGCTCAGGTCCGAGTAGAGCCGCCTCTCGCGAATACGATTTCATTTTCTTGTACTCCAGCGTGTCCACATGGAAGGGGGAGTGAAGGGGAAACAGACGAACGGAGCGGATTGCCAGTAAGCTAGAGGCCAGTTGAAATGTGATGGCAAACGCTCAGAAACCAGATTTCGTCTGTCGGCGAAACGGGCGAGTCCATTTAAATCGGCGGGGGCGTCATTTCAGTCGACTACTGGCAGTCGAGGTGTGCGCATCAGCTCTTATTGTTGGTAGTAATGCTGGATACACCATGTTCCGAGGTAGTGAGAAGGGTGGCTACCCACTCCATTCGCTAGTTTCCACTTCACTTCCCCTTCCGTGTGCCATCACATTTCAACTGGAGTCTACCAGCGGACGCGCACAAATTCATTCATTCATTCATTCCTTTATTTTCCATCTATTCATTTACAGGCATGGCCTTAGAATGTAGAAAAAGTCATGATACAATCTTATAAAATCTTAAAAAGGGCCTGATAAGTTCAG
>Ga0209629_10000894_pt1 | contig 17676 bp, 13 predicted proteins | sample TergutCu122P5_FD_187286 | JGI IMG/M metagenome (GOLD analysis project Ga0209629, IMG submission 187286) | Cubitermes ugandensis P5 segment gut microbial communities from Kakamega Forest, Kenya - Cu122 P5 (SPAdes) (version 2) | ecosystem: Host-associated > Arthropoda: Insects > Digestive system...
TGTTGCTGAGACATGTATAAGAGCTGTGGAGCATGTTCTTTCCACACCTGTTCCGGGTTTTGCGCCAGAAAATTGAAGTTAGAGTTGGGAAACAGAACACACTTGTTTCAGTGTTTGTTTTTTTTTTCTTTCTTCTTTTTACTGTCTTTTTTCCTTCCCTCCTCCTCCTCCCTCCTCCTCCTCCAGGATGATCTGCTGCTTGATAAATTTATTCCCCTTATGAACACAGTATTGAGTCTTCACTGTCAGGAAGCTGAATAAGGAGCATCCAGTGAGGTGGCTTCTCAAGTGTCTACTGCAGACTGACCAGCAATATCAGTAACACTTTCATGTGATTCCGTTGGCATGACAGAGATATATATGAGGTTTTCATAGAATTTTGCCCTTTTAAATGATCTGGTTGATATTTAAATTTTAGCGAATGGTTTATGAGAAATGTGAGTATTATTTGAGTAGAAGATGATAAAATTATGATGTAGACATCATTTTGTGGAAAATAAAACAGAGGTTATGCAGCAAATTTTGTTGTTGCTTGCGTATATAAAATGAATTTGCAGGGGTGTTTGTTGTGTGCGCTTGCATATGCAAATACAGGTCTTTTAAAGGTTAATATTTAGATTATGTTTGTCCTGGTTTTGACATTGTGTAATGGGAAAATGGTTATCAACATTTTGGAGAAATCTGCTTCTGTCTTTATTGTGGAAGGCAGTATTTTCTGTGAAATGTTGGCACCTACTTTCCAGGTACACTATGCTAACCAAGAAAGTCACAGACTATGTGACCAGCCTGTATCTTTTTCATTTCGGGTGTTATTTATTGATGCTGTCGGTTGCTAAGATATTATTGAGTGTTGGTGACTGATGAATGTGTAAGTACAAAGCATGGTTGGAATGATACTAACGGGAAAACCGAAGTCCTCGTGGGGAAAAACCTGTCCCAGTGCTGCTTTGTCCACCACAAATCTGATATGGACTGGCCTGAAATTAGGAGGCTGGTGAGTGACTGCCAGAGATATGGCATGGCTCCATACATTTGCAGCAGTGTGTAGTCACCAGTAATAACTGTATTGCAAGCATTTCTCATTGTGCCTGGGACTTTTGTATGCTGCATGTTGGGATTAAATTGCAACTGGGACTATCAGAAGTGCTCATTCTTTAACTGAATCTGTAAAATAAGGTACATCAAATAATGAATTTGTGCCCCCTCTCTGCATGTATGTTTGCACATATACACACTATATGTGTGTGCACATGCTTGTCGTGCGTGTGTTTAAGCCTAACTGTTCTGTCGTGTAGCAGTCTCAAGTTATTGAAAGTTATGTGTAATATAACAAGTGGCCAGTGATTAAGTCAGATTTACAGTCTTGGTTTTTGCCAACGTATTTATCCATATGGCATAGTACTACTACTGCGAAGCTGAATTTTATTGCATACTTCTCATTAGCAGGGATGCTTAGTGCTTATTGTTATTCTCTCAAGATTAGTGTGCGTATAACGTGACAGTCCACTGCACAGTCAGTGAAAACTTTATGTAATTTGTCCCATAAGGACCACACTGTATGGGAGGAACACTGGAAGAGAGATCAGTCGAAGTCATAGGTAGATGGAAAATTTTTAAATTTTAATGGTCGTCTACTAATGTTGTATGTATCATATAGCAGTTGCGTTGTTGACAAATGGCAAAACAACAGAGGAGGTAGTTTTTTTTTTTTACAAAAACCTAATGTGGTGGACTCAAGGCATACCTGAGTGAAGACACCAGTTGGGCAGAGTTTTCATTACTTGGAATTTAATTGGCCATTGCCATTAAACACTGTGTTAGCTTTCTTTTGTTTAATGATGCCTCAGATTTGGTGTGGTTCATTGGCTTATTATGTAGATCAAGGTTGGTACTTAAAATGTGTTTGCTGATTAATGAGGTGTGGCCCATGTGTCCGAAATATTGAATCGATTTTAGCAGCACGTGATGGAAGTATTACACAAACTTATGTCCATTGTCTCTGCAGTTCTCCTAGGGTAGGGAAAGGTTGTTAGTGCCCACAAAAATGGCACGCGAGACAGAGTTACAAGATCGTGATTTTTTTTAAATTTCATTTATATGACCAGACATTTGAGAGTTAACTTCATACACTTAAAAGACTGATTCTTATTGGTTTAGCGGTCGTAATTCTCGAGCTTGTCATGCTATTGATAAAATTGTCCCCATTGTCATTTAAAGTGTAGTGGTGAATAAAAATTAGGAAGTATAGGTACGTTGTGGAATAATTCTCATGCATGTATGTAATTTTGTTTATTAATTTTGGAAACCATAGAGGTACAAGAAGTGTATTGAGTATGAAAATACATTTCATTTGCCTCTTTGTTGTTAAATGTTTTTTACTTTGGTAAATTTTATTTTCTTTAAACGTGTATACAAAAATGCATGTAGGTCTTCTCTTAAAGTGGTCTGCTTCTGATTAAAATTGGAATGTGCTGAAAATGCTAGTAATACTTCCTAATTCCATAGTTCATTCTAGTGAATGGTTTTGAGTTTTGTGTATACACATGACAAAGATAATGGGTGCATTCTTGGAACTTCTCATTGTGAACACACCAGATGGGATCATACTAGGTATCGGGTTCAGTCATCCATTTCATACCAAGGATTTCATTTATGTGTCAAGCATAGCAGTATGTTGTTACACATGACATGATAAATGCTGAACTTGAAACATAATGCGAATCCGCTGCACAGCTCTTGTTGAATATTTATGAGTTCTGCATAAGTTTCAGGACATAGAACGTAACACTATAGATGCCAAGCTCAGGTGCATTTTTGGTGATGTTTGGAACACAGGAAGTATGAGAGTGGCAGTGGAAGGCTGTGTGTGGTTGGCTTGTGTTGATGTATTTTTCTTGCTAAGTTGCACCTCTCTGCTTCTTGTTGCAGGACAATACAACCAATGATCCTGGACCAGAATTACATTGCCCTCAAGACACAGGTCATCAAGGCGGAACGGAGAGTACTCAAGGAGCTGGGTTTCTGCGTCCACGTCAAACACCCTCACAAGGTTTGTAACTTTCATCCATTTGGTTGTCAGTTGGTTCTTTCAGTCATTGTTCTGATCTTATATATTGATAGGACAGTCTTTTGTTATGTGGTCACTAGTGAGGGTATCATGTGTGTTTGTGCATTGGTATTGGGTGTTATATAGCAATTGCCAGTTTGGTGTGACTATAATTTCTTTCCAAAAGATCTTATTGAAAAGGAAGTTTGTCATTGAATACAGTATAGATACTATTAAAAGTCCTCAGCTTTTTTGGTGTGCTGTGTATTTAGTGGAAATAGATTAACTGCTTTATGTTCATAATTGTTTTCTGAATTTTAGAGACTATAGCAGATGAGCATATCCTGGGTAGTGATTTTCTGTAGAGTTACATGGAAATCAAATTGATTGGTTATACTACAACCCAAATTAAGTTTCATATGTTTTCATCAAATTCAACAACAAACAGAAACACTGCGCATGGTCAGAAATAAACAAAATTAAGCTAAAAAATTTCAAATAATTCTGAAGGGTGAAATGAACTTGGGGGGGGGCATTTATGAATGAATGAATGAATTGCATGTGGGTACGGGACCTCATGGCCCCGATGCACCTAGGCCTTTTCAAACGGGCCCTTTGTGCTCTATATCAAAATCATAGGAGCCATGTGGCCCTACCAAAGCTCCAGATGGCCCCTAAGTTTATACTTTTAATATCCTCTGGTTCCAGAAAAAAGGAGCCCAGATGCGTATGTCTGAGTGAGGCCAAGGCCTCACATTCACAGAGAATGTGGGCCGAGGTTTCCTCTTATACTCCACACCCCCTTCACAACGGACTATCAGCCTCAGCAGGTAAAGGTGTCTTCTCAGTGTGTTGTGTCCAGTAAGAAGGCCAGTCACAGCCCTGGACTGAGTCCTCTTGAAGGACAGAAATTTGGCCTTGAAACCCAGACAGGGTCCCAAGATTAACTTTCGAGCCTGTCTTTGGGTATGTCCAAGATTACGTCAACTAGCCCAGTGTTGGTTGATTAACCATTGGTTGAGCTTTGTTCTTATGACCTGCTTAGAGACCCCCAGGACTGGCTCGGGTCCAAGAAATCCCAGAGCAGACCCACCCCTTGCCAGCCCATCGGCAGTTTCATCCCCTCGTACTCTGGGGGGAGGGGGGGCATTTATGGTTTCTGTTATCATGTCAGAAATTACCATTTTTAAGCAGTGTCCGAAGATGTTGGGTGCTGTTGTGATGATTTACAGTGCTGGTGCATATGACAGAAAGGCTAATTATAAGCATTTTTGCACATGACTGTATCTCAGATGACAATACTGTGAAGGATTCTAGTCCTCGACTTTCTGTCATAAGCTTTCTGTATTGTGATTTGCTTTGCAGCATTAGATTTATGTCTGTGACAAATGAACATCAACAAAACAAAATCCAAAGTATGCATTTCAAAATTAGGTGCATAAGGTAACCAAATTGTCTGTTGTCTTTCCAGATAATAGTGCTGTACCTGCAGGTTCTGGGCTTTGAAAAACACCAAAACCTGATGCAGTTGGCCTGGTAAGTGACTTAACCCCTTACAACATGTTAGTAGGTATATGTTCCACATGCTTAAATATAAAGGAACTTTCCTTTTAACCACTGACTGTGGTTGTTTCATAATATGGTTGTCATAATAAGCTGCGTTCAGAGTGGCTTTGATGATGTAGGTGGAGTGTATACTGTGTGTTTAGGGGCTGGACATTTTAGTATTATGTAGGACTTCTAGTTATCAGTCAGAAGCATAGTATGCATTAATTTACATTCGTACTGTGTAGAGTGTGTATGTTCTTAACCATAAAAGTTGTTGCATATCAGAAACTTTGTAATAAATTGCTTGCTGCTTGGAAAAAATAGCCTTTCCCACTGACAACTTTCTCCTCTACAGGAACTACATGAATGACTCTCTGAGGACGGATGTGTTTGTGCGTTACCAGCCAGAGACTATTGCATGTGCCTGTATATACCTCTCATCAAGAAAGCTGAATATCTCATTACCAAAATCACCAGCGTGGTTCAGCATCTTCCGTGTGTCTGAGGAGGACATTCAGGATGTATGCTTCAGGATACTTAGGCTTTACAAGAGGCCAAAGGTGAGGCACCCATCTGCAGAGTCACGCACATTTGGTGTTGAGGCTCTGCAGTGTTTTGGTTGACAACTAGGGTTGAACTGACCCATTCGTATGTTTCTGTTACAAGTGATAAGTTAGGGACACTAGTTGGAAAGTCTTTTGAGTTGTAGGCCAGCTCCCTTGATTGGTGAGACCATTATGTTTGTCCCATCTGTCTGTGTCTGCATTGTACAACTCTGCTCCCACTGGATGGATTGTTATGGAATTTGATACTGTAGATTTTTATGGAATAGTGTTAACCAGCTCCAAGTTTGATTAATACAGGACAAAAACTAATAAGACACTTCACTTGAAAGACAGGTGTGCGTTATTAATTGCTTTCTACTTGATGATTAGATTATGTGATGTGGCATAATAATTCATTGCCATAATCATTGTGTTTTTGTGTCAGTTCCTGTTCACTTAGTGATTTCACTATGCAGTTTACATGATGCATAATTGCAGAAAATATGAATAGTCAAATGTCACTGAATTTTGTGTGAATAATAGAAGAGATCAACAGCATTGTAAAACTGGTATAAATTAGTACAGCTACGAAGAGTTTCTCTACATTTCCTGCCTTTGAATTGATTTCAGCCAAATGCGGAGGATCTGGACCGAAGGGTGGAGGAGCTGCGACGCCACTACCAGGAAGCCCGTATGAAGGCCCGAGGAGGTTCTGGCAGTGGGACAGGAGGCACTGGAGCCCAGTCTGGCAACAACACACCTGGTGGAGGCAGTAATAGCCCCAACTCACCACATTCACGATCTCGTCATGGCTCACCAACGCGCTCCAGCAAGGACAAGCATCATAATAGTGGTTCACCTCGTTGGGGAGGAGGCTTCATTAGGCAAGATGTTTCGTATGCTTTAGTATGACAGTACATGTTTGCTGATGTTAGGCTATTATGATTTGGAAATTGTGGGAAAACGCTAACACATTTTGTTGCAATTCCAGTCGGAACAACCATACCTCAGACAAGCACCGCAGTAGGAGCAGGTCACGGACAGTGAGTCGCAGTCCACCCCCAAAGCATAGCAAAAAGTCAAAGAAGAACAGGTGAGTTTTGTGGTTGGTAGTTTTCACAGCATTGTCAAAGATAACAGCCGTAACAGCTTGTGATGCCACGTTGATTGGTAATTTGTTACTTTAATTTCTGAGGGTTAAGCTGCCTTCTTTGTCAGGGTGGTTGGGGGAAAAACTGGTTGCATCGTGTAGTAAGGGAGCAGTTTAGGCGATAGTTGCAGTAACCCAGTAGGAGAAGATGTGTTATGGGTATGGGTATGTTCATGTGTAGGGTCTTCTAGGGGGGAGATAATTGGGATAAAGCAGGGAGAGGAAGGACCAGATGAAGAAAATAAAGGATTTAGGAGAGCAAACTTGACACTTTGAAGCGACTGTGGAGGGAGAGCATGGTTTTGTAGACACAGAAGAGGGTCGTAATGTAGAGACTGGGGGGAGAGCATGGATTTGTAGGCACCAAAGAGGATTGTAATGTTAGTGTTCCATATCCTGTAACAGTACACCCCTTTTAAGGATCAGGAGATCCAGACTGCCCTGCCCAGAAGATTGTTATCTGCTGTGAGAGAGTAGTTATTGGAGGATGTCATTCTCATCTTCAAAACGGTCAGCATTGAAGAGTACCTGCTAGGTTGTTAGTTTCATTGGTACCAAGCCATCTACTGTCCTACACGAAGGGTAGAATAGATCTAGAAAACATGATACTAAAAGAAAGCTTCCCCCATTGTTTGGCATGTTTGCAGAATTGTGAAAAGCAAGTATTGACTTCGTCATGTCAGTCCAAGTGGAACAACTCGGCTCCAACTGGACGGATTTTCCTGAAATTTGGTTTTTTAGTATTTTTTGAAAATTCAGGTTTAATTAAAATCAAACTGCACACATTTTGTGGTCAGTAACTTTTTTTTTCGAAAATCATGCCATTTACGAGATAATGTGTAAAAATATTGGAGATTTGGAAAGGCCACAGGTTACAATATGGTGCATGCGAATTGCATGCTGGATACCTGCGGTTACAAACATACGCTTAGAATGTGTTATATTTGCTGCTGTTCTACTGTAACAGTGGTTGCACAAATGCGGCTCCGTATTACATTATACGTACATTGCCAGTCTTGTTCCCATTATGCATACCTGTGACTGTACACAGAGACCAGGAAGAACTACAGGTTATTAAATGCTCGTATTGTTCTTTTCTTTCTGCCATTTTTTTCCAGGATTCATTTACATGCTGAGTCTTTTAAACATCCTGAGGGTTTGCTGTCATTTTTATCAAGTAAAAAATTTTTCTAAGTGGTATGATGTAGGCTTGTTATGATTACAGCTGTACTGGATTTCACCTACCTAGTTACAATAATTCATTCATTTGTTCTTTCAGACAGAGAGAGAGAAAAAAAATCTGTGTGGTAGCCATTTTGTTTAACGTTACACTACAGTTATTGACAAATTTAAGGCCACTTGACCACTTCTCAGCTCTGTAGGAACTTCCATTTTTCTTTACAGAACTAGGTCAGTTTCACATTCGAGGTCACGTTCTCGGTCACATGAGAGAAAGCCAAAGAAGTCGCACAAGAGGAGGAGCTACTCTCGATCTCCCAGTCTCTCACCACATAAGAACTCTCGCAAAGTTTCACGGTGAGGCATTTGTTACAAATGCAGAGTAGCTACAGTATGTTCTGAAATATTATTGATGATGTTCTACCACTGCCTGACAAAGTGTTATATTTTACACTATACCTATATTTTTTCCCCTGCTTCAATCTCCAACATCTCCCACAGTCCTCCCACATGCCACTCCCTTTATTGTGGTTGCTAAGTGTTGTAGGTGCATAGCAACATTTTGGAAAAACTGTCTTCACAGTAGATTGATATCTTGTACTTTTTCATTTCATTACTCACCTGAGTCAAGCAATGGCTTTACATTTGAACATTGTCAGTTGTAAGTTGCTTGCTAAGATGTGGGGAAAATTGGCGATGAGTATCGTGTAAAATGTGGTGAGGCACGTTTAAAATATTTGCATTTTCAGTGTTTTTTTCTTTCAATTATTTGTATTGGAAGTGCATTAATCGTGATGAAGTAAACACACTGGAAATGTTATGCTCTGCAGATGCTTCCCTAGTTGTTTCTTGAAAGAATTGTAAGGTAAATGTTGGTGTGTTTAATTTTAGGGATAAAGGGCGTTACCGATCAAGGTCCCGTAGTCACGATGGGAGGCGTGGTGTGGAAAGGTCACGTTCACAGAGTTATGACCACTATGACAAATACTACTCATCTTCAGACAAGCTGAGCGGCAAGTCACGCAGCAAACACTCTGCACGAGGACTGGATGATGAGAGGATACGAAGCAAGGACCGTAGATGAAACTGTGATATCCGTACTGGCTGAATCTTTACTTATGTTCACTTGAAAGGCTTGACAGCTGACTACCGTTTGTTCCCATGAATCACCGTGGTTGGTGGACACTGTATTTGATGTCACATGCAAAAAGTGTGGGTAAGCTATGTTCTTTGTGGAGGGTGTTGAGTCTGGTAGAGGGCTGTTGTCTTGTAACTGATAAGCTGTGGTGAAATACTTGGCAGATAGGGAGGGTAATAAGCATGGAACCACGGAAGTGTACGTAGAGTGAATGAAAACGAAGAATCCATTACATGCCTGGGTACTTGTATTAGGGCATGACCCATGCCACTACATCCATGTTGAACAGTTTGTCGTCGTCATTAAACTGTTCAGCTTTTATTGCAGGGGCATATTACTGGACATAGTTTATAAATTTTTATGTTTATAACAAAGTGCCATTTTGTGTGAACTTCATAATATATGATCTGCGAGGCTTGTGTAATTTCTCCCAGTTTAAAAAGTCTGAATAAGTTGACCACCCAATTTGTTGACTCTCATTCCCATATTATTTTAAGTATCACCCCTTCAACACTTGTGATAAAGTTGACCAAGTTTTTTGTGTGTACACAAGTATGAGTACTACTACAGCCCTTCCATTCCAGTACTTTTTATATGCAGTAAGTTATGACTTGACATATGTTCATGATCCATATGTATTTTCTGTGAGTGTTTCTTCATACCGTAGAAAGCAGCAGTTACAGGAGTGTCTTTATGTTTGGTACTTGCTGAAGGGAAAACTCACTTGTGAAGTATGTCACAAGTTGTGGCCATATTACTGTCAATTTAAACTGAAGCCTTTCCCTCACTGCTGTTGGCAAAGATGAGGCGCTGCAGTCTGATGGAAGGTTACCATTGTTCAGAGGAATACACTGCTCCATCTGCAGTCTGTATGTTACTGGAAATGTGTTCATTTGAAACACTAGAAACGTACCTGATTGCAGAGTGATTGGTCACACATCCTGGAAGACTTCAGTCTAAATATTTAAGCCTGTGGTAACCTCATATCTCTCGAAGTATTACTTGATTTTAAGCATTTTAATCTCTGGAGTTCAATAAAATTTGCAATCCAAATAATTTAAAGTTATTATGAGCAACAAAACCAACAAGTGCATATACAGATATTAAATTTTTTGTATTATAAACAATGTAGCCTCGTGTATTTTGGCTACCTATTGTGGCCTGAAGGAGGAGGCTCTGCTCTTTATAATACAATAATTTTACATATTTGTATCAGCACTTGGTTTTGTTTCTAATAATGAATTATCAGTACATGGTTATGAATCACTTAAAATTTAAAGTTAATGTACAGTTGTGTGGATCCATAATGCGTGAGTCTCTTTTTGGGTATGTTTTCACTTGGTGCCCCCTCTGTAAGTAGTCCTTGGTTTTCATGCAATGAAGGTATCATATTCCATTTCAGTTTATTTCCATGTCTCATGTTCTGTTACTGAAAGTACATTTCCACTATTACAGTTCTTCGAGTCATGTTGACTGAAGATGAACACCCTGTAAGTCCTGTGGGATGTGATGCTGTGTCACTGGATGATGCATTGAAGGTCTGCAGTGCCTTGCTCTTCAAGGTCAGACTGTCCTGACCCTGAAGATGAAGGCTGTATAGTACTTTGAAACATAGGGAAGTACTTGTCCATTGACACAGAGTTATATCCCTGAAGACCTGAATCTTCAGCTACACTGCTTTCAGAATCTCAGATCTCTCATGTTGATTAATTTGCATGTTTTCAAGCATGACGACGTGTCTTGTGTGTATGAAAGCATTGAGGCGTTCACTGCAGAAAAAACCCTTGGGTACAGTTCCACAAATGAAGTAAAATCATGTGGCTGCTGCATGGTGTCATGTGCCCAGTGCAGGGACTCTGTTGGAACCAGTCTTCTGTGTCAGAATGCGGCTGTAAGTTGTGTTTTCTGATAATCACATTCTGATTTTTGTTCCTTAATGAGAGTTAAAATATTTACCGATGATGAGAAAATAAAGCTAGTGCAATCTGTGTCATGTGATGTGTTTTAACAGTATGCTAGTTGTAAAAAACAATTCAGAAGAAAGCTCCATTATTGTGATATCTTTTGCATGCTTTCTGTATCTAGTTGCTGAGCTTTTCTTTGCAACTTGAGATGAATATTATACAACAGGAAGACACTCACACATCATACTTTGTAAATTTCCTATGATCAACAGTGGCAACATAGCAAATGCTCAAATTGGTCATTTTTGTTGGTTTCCACAAATGTAATTGGATTAAATTCAGGAAGTTCAAACGATGTGAGGCAGAGGGTACTTATAATTTATTCACATGGCAAAAATTATGTTGATTTTATTGGTGCAGACAGAAAAATAGAACAGATTGAACTTTCATCGTGAAATATGAAAACTGCTTTGAAATATGTTGGCTGGTTGGCATTTAAAGTTGATTCTATTGCAGTAAATGCCCCATAGAACAGGGGACAGAGTGTTGTACTGGGGAAGGTTTTGGTAGTTAACACACTGACCACCAGTAACCCCGATGAAACGTCACATCCACACGAAGATGGAAGAGTTGTATGTTCCACTTACATATTTGTACAGAAAACTTGTATTGTTTCATATATTACTGTAAAGTAAGTTACAGTTTTGTAAAATACAACATAAAAGCCTATAAATAGTGATGAAATCAAATATTTTACCAGATTTAACTTCTAACTGTACCTGATTTTCATTTTCAGTGAATATTGCAGGCTTGGTGGCTGCAAGACTTTTAAATGTACTCATTTATGGGGATGGAGGACACTAAAAATGAGCTGAGTCTTAACCACACTAGACAACATTGAAGGGTGAAAAGTGACTGCTATTTGCCATCGATGTCAACAGTATATGGTTGTAGACTAGCTGGATCTTGTGCAGACAATTCTACCAAAAGGCACTATTGTACACAGATCTGAGCCAGTTTGGTATATATTGTTCTAGATCTACATAATATTCTCCATTCTAGGTATTCCAGAGTTTGTTTTCCTTTGTCATATGACTTTTGTCATTGGGGTGCACATGAAGGTACATCCATTTTTTGTGGAATGTGCCTAAAAAATGAATGTGAACACCTAATTTATTTATAATTTAATTTGATGTGTGGCCAGATTGTGGGAAAAGTACCTACCATTCCACACATGGCAGAAACAATCACTGTACGTAGCTTTATCTCGTGTTTTTGCCAAGTGATATGTTGAATGCAGCGACATAATTACCTAACCCTGCTTTAGTCCTGCAGATTATAGCACGTTCTTTTGAAATGCCAAATAAATGTAGAGGAATACACAACACAAACACTGAACAGTCCCCATCTTCCCCACTTCTCTGTAAGCACAGGTCTTGTGCTCTTGCCTATGGTGCACAGAAACGTTACTTCATAATGCAAATGCCTGGAAAGTCATTCTGTGCAGATACGGTAGTGGTGCTCTGAAGGACTGCTGTGGTTAGGTTTGTGCACCGAACATATCATCTCTTGGATGTGATGCTGTGAAGTCAGACTTGTTTTGGAGGCCAAAGATTCTTCTGAAGTGTTGGTAAAGCAGCTGAACCACACCCAAAAGACAGTAATCTTTGTACTTGTCTCCATGAGAACCTCAAATCCAAATGCTGAGAGTTGCAGGTGGTGGTTGAGAATTGCATTTATTTGTTTGGTATTTTCCTGTTTTTTCCTATTATTTTTAACCAACAAATGCACAAATTGTTTATTAACATTTATTTCTTATAACTCCAACATGTTTTGAAACCCAAGTATCATCATGAGGGAGCTGTTTGCATGCTCAAGTTACAAGCTAATTGAATGTAATTGATTATTACATGTAGGTGTTGCAATTAAGAGATTAAAACATTAAACTTCCTAAAATACAGCAAGCTGATACATTTCTTAAGTTTAGTTAATTACAATCATTGCATGATCTATATGAATCAGGTATTTGGTGGCTTTATATACAGACATCTATGTGAGGTTTTTTATTCTCTGATGGTCCAATGCGTAGCTACAATACATCCCATATGAAGGCTTGCTGGTAACTGTCTATTTACATAGTCACATACGCGATTAACATATAATGTAATTAAGTAAACAGCTAAGAAGTGTATCAGCTTGCTGTATTTTATGAGGTTTTAGTGAATAATTGTAACACTTTCGTGTAATAATCGATCACATTCAATTGGCTTGTACCTTGAGCACATGACAGGTCCCTGATGACGATACTTAGGTATCAAATCATGTTGGAGTTATAACAAATAAATGTTAATAAATACCTTGTGCAGTTGTTAGTTAAATGTAACAAGTTTACAAAGTGCGCAGTACATGTTGTGGTAAGATGCTTGCATTTGTGTTTTGTTACACATTTTCAGCCAATTGAAAAATATTCTTTTATAAATTCCCAGTCCATGCAGTGTTGGTTGTGACATTTAATGCCTTAAAAGGGATGTGTGACATGAACTTTATTGAGAATGCTTGTTGGTCATATACATGTAGGTTATGAACATGCTAATAATACCCTGTGTAGAATCAGGTGTACCAACATTTGACTACTAGATTAGCAAATGCTAATGACTGAAAGTGTACATCAGTTCATGGGGGGGGGGCTGGTTTGAGTGAAAAAAGAAAAGTGGGATGAATACACCCAACTGTATGGAACAGACGTTACTGAGAGAGTAAGGGTTTTCTTGGATGCGTGGAAAATCTCGCTGTAGAAACCCAAATGCCCATTACTAGGATCACACAAACACAAATTGGCCGCATCCTCAAGCAAATTTACCCAGTGAACATTCTTATTCAATTCCTCGAAAATCCGGTTTAATCTCGCCTCACTGTTCGGGAGGGCCTTTAGCGTTCGGGTTCACGTGACGCCATGTTGGGCATCGATGTAGCCGTCGCATGGGACGGACGTATGCCTCGGCCACAAATGTGGGAGTTTTTCGGCAGTAAAAATTAATTTGTGGCTATGTAACTGTCAATCGCAGCACGGTCTGCGCACGAAACGGATTCGTATTAATAAGTTCATTTCTGTTTTAGTTAAGCTACTGGGCATGTATCTGCACACGGTGACACTGCCCGCTTACACGACATTTGAAGACAGTTTTGGTGAAGGTCTAATAAGATAGGGAAGTTTTTTATTGGGGTGTGATTGCTTAAGCGAATACCCCTCCGCCCAATCACTCTACATTCCAGAGTGTGAGTCATAAGTGCATTTCTGATCGTGTTAAAATATTTCCCGTCTAATCTAGGCCAGTTGGTCATTGGTATTAGCTGCAGCATTATAGGTACATTTTTTCCGGCGGCGTCCCCACTCGCATTAACCAATGAGTGGTAGCTTTGCCGACAGTGCAAATGAAAGAAGACGCGTGTAATTGTAAATATCCAACTCCGATGGAATAGAATCGCGCCTATATCAGTAAATGAAATTGTGTGAGTGAAATGTTGGTGGTGGCCAATAACAAAAGAATTTGAAGTGCACATGGCTGCGTACCACGGCATTCGGGATCCATGCAATTCAATCAGCAATAGGAAATCATCACTGCCACAGATTAGGTATGGAACTGAATGTGCGATTCAATTCTAATATACTCACTGGTAACCAAAGAGCATCGTCAAATGCCCTGTTTGAGCTGCACCACGTGGTTTGCTTCCCGAACCATAGTGGATGCATTTCCGTTTCCTCCATGTTGTAATTCTTCGGAGAAAAGATACTTTACACAGCCGGAAAGATGCCTGCCGTAAGTGCATTAGTGAATGGGTGTTAATGTTAGTAATAAGTAAAAGAGGGGGCATGTGTATTTAATAATGTGTGATATAAAGACTGCATTTCTAATGGCTTTCATAGTGTTCCTGTGTGCGTGGTGAAACGAAAGATCTATACAGCTCCTCGTGATAATATATCAACTAAACTCAAAATTACCGTAAGCTCACGACTAAAGTTTGTTGTCACTATGTATTATTCATTAGTACATATTCAGGCCGAACTAGCCATCTTCAAGTAAGACAACAAATATACAAAATACTAATGAGGTTAATGGCAACATTAAGATTTATAAAAGAAATGTCACATTTCACATAAAAGGACAAAAATTCATAAGGATACTTGTTATTTACGTAATTTTGAAGTTTGTTATGTATTCTGGTATTACTTTAAGGTCTTTTATATGAAGTAATTTAATTGTTGTATTTAATTTTAATTCTAGAAGATTATGTAGGGTAGTTCCATGGTTTTCAGTTATTATTTTCCTAAGTGTATACAACTGTCATTTAAAAGGACATTTATCTAAATTTGGGCTGGTAGACCTGGGTGCAGTAGATGCAAACAAGCATCTGAAGCAGCTTCACATGTTCTATGACTGTGAGGCATTGGCAGTGTTGAAATTTAGGCACCTGGGCATTCATTTCTTGAAATTGGGTGACTTTGCTGACATCCATCACGAAGGTACTGCCCTTTGTTCAAAGTGTGGGGCTGCTGAATGCTTAAGCAGTGAGTTGCACAAAAGAACAAATGGTTGAGTTGCAAGGGTCACTGCAGTGCCTGCCATACTGTACTTCCTCCCACATATATCTGAATAAGAACACACAAGTTCTCTTTATACTCCTGTCCTTAGCATAAGAACTATAAGAATTTGTATATCTCCTTCTCTGAATTGATATTATTACTTTGATTTCAGATTCTGTTTCTTTAAAACTAGAACACATTCAAGTCACTAATATAAATCCATGAATTCTTCAAAATCTGTAAGAATATTCACATGTCATGTAACTGTTATTCTGCAATTTCCCTGCCATTTACTATCATATTCATTGTATCTTGATTTAAATTCCCAGATTCACCATTAAAAGCTCTTAACCTATAAAGTACAAACTTGCTGTACAGATGTTCTATAATACCAAAAACCTCAGCCAATCTACGCTCAAGGAAAGAATAACTTAAAACCAGGAAACTCCTTTACAGAATCTTCAAGATTTAAAATTATATACTCAATGCAAAAGAACCTTACACTAGGTAAAAGCTAGAACCCCAAGGAAATATTCTTGCATACTAGAATGTATAAAAGAACTCTAAGATTATATGAGTAACATGTGTTATCCTTATGAATTTTTACCCTTTATGTAAAATGAGATCTCATTTCTTTTTATAAAACATAATGGTGCAATTAACCTTCCAAATATTTTGTATTTTTTTTTTTTGTGTTAACTTGAAGTTGGCCAAGTCAGCAAAAACATGTAATGATTCACAAAATTCAGTACAAACTTGTTGCCCTATATTATTTATTGTTGCTTAGTACTCCAAAATGTTTTGGTCTTACTTAACAATACATAATGTAGTGCAACAAGTTGGTATTGAATTGAGTGTCTGTAATATAGTTGCTTTGAAAATGTGTAATGGAATTTTAGTTGTGAACTGATGGTTATTTTTAATTTAGTTTAAAGAACTTCCTTTTTGCCAGTTTTTATTACTTGCTTTGAATTATATTATTGCTGTGTACTGTGAAAACATATTATCATACAGAGTACACATTTTCATATAATATAGTAATGTGTGTTGGGATTACTATTGTCATGATGGACGTAATTGTTATAGATCCTTAGTCATTCTAAAAAGCATTGCTACCAACTGTCAGATGAAAGCTTAATAGAGGAAAGTGAATTCCCTGTATTTTTTATGAAGGCATATGAAGGACTGAAGGTATAGTTCCACACTTGTTTAATGTTGTGTCTACTGTCCACTGAGCAGAAGAAAGTCTGTGTTCGGGTTTGACTAGAGGAATGCTATTGGCAGGAGGAACTAGCAGTAACTTGTCATTTGCCATGAATCTTTTTAACAGGGATTTTCACCTTGATGGTGGACTTGAGTGGTTAGTTTCACACCGCGGTCACCTTACTCTTGGGGCAAGAGCCTCAGGAGGCTGGGTGTTCCTTGTTGATGGTCTGGACACTTTGGATAACACATGCTTCTGCCCCTGCCATGAATCAAACCACAATATAAATATATATGATTATATTCCTAATGGGTTAAATGATTTGTGTTTTAATTTTCAATGCTATATTTTAGCCTGCAGTTGCCAAGAAACCGAAGAAGCAGCAGCATATAAAGGCTAAGGGCCAAAAGAAGAAAAAGATCTCCCTAAAGTTTACAGTTGACTGCACACATCCGGTTGAGGATAATATTATGGATGTTGCCAGTTTTGTAAGTCTTACTGCAGTCTGATGGTAGTTCTTATGCTAATGTAACTGCGTAAGAATCGTGTATGAGTCAAGCATGTTTACAGTGAGTTTTTTTACTGTGGAAATCAGAAAACATTGTAATGACAATGTATTTTATCTTTAAGTTGGTTGTGTATTTATAGTTATCATGGTACAAGTTTATGGTATGGCAAAAGTGGTCATTCACTTTAGGCAAGGTAGAATGGTTTGTATATAAGAATGGGGGGTTTGGTTGACAAACAACCATACTTGTCTCTTCCATAACAAGTAATCTTACATGTTGATTCAGTAAGTGTAAATAATACCTGAATGTGAATTCATAGAGTTAGGTGCATTGGACTGTCTTGCATCATATTTAGGAATTGTAAATAAATCTCAAACAGGAATTACTGTCTCTTGTATAGTGACCATTTAACATCTCTTTTTGTCAAACACTGGATTCTATCACACTGCTTTCCTAGTGTCTCTGTTAACTAGTGACAAAGACCAACAAATGCAAATTATTAAATCTGCATTGATGTATAATAATTTAGAACACTTGCTGTTATGTCTAGTAAAAGTAATATTTGTTACTGAATATGTGAGTGTTATTGTGACACAAGCCTTTGTATTTGCATTCTTATTATACCACATCTTACACAGTTCTCAACACATTAAGTGATAGTACAAAAATTAGTGGATAAGCTACAGAAGACCAAGTGACTGATGCCAAAACATTACAGAATATGTAATCTGTACAATGTATTATGTATATACTTATGTATACAATGGGCCGGGTAGCGTAGTCGGTATAGCGACTGCCTACGGGCTGGACGGTCCGGGGATCAAATCCCGGTGGGGCGAGATTTTCCGCACCAGTCCAGACCGGCCCTGAG
>Ga0209629_10000895_pt1 | contig 17670 bp, 12 predicted proteins | sample TergutCu122P5_FD_187286 | JGI IMG/M metagenome (GOLD analysis project Ga0209629, IMG submission 187286) | Cubitermes ugandensis P5 segment gut microbial communities from Kakamega Forest, Kenya - Cu122 P5 (SPAdes) (version 2) | ecosystem: Host-associated > Arthropoda: Insects > Digestive system...
AGCGCGCCGTTGCGGTTCGGGTCGGGGAAGAACTTGCCCGTTACGCCCATCACTGCCGGCATGGCGGCAACTACCGAGCCGTACATCCAGTTTCCTGCGCCGTCGGCCGTTCGCCAACCTTTTTCGTAGCTGCGCCAGAAATTAATATCGCCGATTTTTGCGCCCGGCGCCACGTCGAGCAGCAGCGCCACTTCGCCCGTGCTGCCCGTCTGTCCGGCAGGCGCAATATTCTGCGTGGCTTCGAACTCGATACAAGTCACGTCGGCCAGCGTATAGCCTGCGGCTAACAAGCCTGCATAATCATACCACTGCATCGTCACCGGCTCCCAACTGTTGGTTACAGGTAAGGGATAATTGGTGGCAGGCGACAGGCTCACTCCGTATTCGGTCTTGAAGCCCGGCAACGTCGCCTGCGATGCAAGGCGGGCAGTCCAGAGCGGAGCCACATTTGCCGTGCCTGCATCTTCCACATCGGCGGGATTTTGCCGTTCCGTATTGTTGAAATAGTGGTCGTACATCACGCCGGCTGTTGGTATGGGCAGATAGATTTCCGAACCGGCGTAATACATATCCGAAGAAGTGTTCTGGTATTGAAGCTTGAGTTCCGCCATATTGCCAGGGCTGAGCGCCGCTACACTTCCCTGCGTGCCGTTGTAGTAATAAAAATTCTGCGGCGAACCGTAGTTGCGGATGCCGCGATACACATTCAAGCCGGGCTTTTGCACTATCGAGAGATTGGGGCTGGCGTTTGGCTCCACGGCTGCTACTACCTTATAGCTTGTACCTTTCCCTGTCCAGTTATTTATATCCTGTATTGTATAGTCCATTCCGGTAGTCGCGTTAACGGCAGTCTGTCCGAGATCAAGATTCACCACATCATCCATAACGATGGAAGGATAGGCGCTTGCGTCCACATCAACATTCGCCGTAAAGCGAAGCGTAAAATAGGTTGCGTTGGTGTAGAAGGCAGCCAATCCCGAGCCGGGGACGACGGCTGTATTCATATTCATATTGTTTTGCCCGCGGGCAATAATATCGTATTTGTTATTGACCTGCACGCGGTAGCCGGTCCACATCACGCCGCCCACGTTACGGATTTGCGTAGCTGTTACCGTAGCGGGAACAAAGACCGGTCCATTCTTTCCTGCCGGCGAAAGGACTTGAATTGTCGAAGTGTTTAAGCTGATGCCATCGGGCAGATTGATGTAGATTACAGGATCTATAATTTCGTTGGAATGAGTAGCATTCATACGATTACCTGTACCGACATTGGTTTCAAAATAAACTTGGTCACCAGGGTAAAAGGTACCGCCCCAAGAATCTCCGGGTGGAAGGGCTTGATTTGTCATTGAGAGATAGCCTAAGTGGGAGGTTCGTGTTAGCACTGTGCCTGCTCCGCTGTTTTGCCAACCGATAATGGTGTGGTCGGTAGCGGTGATGGGGGCGAAACCGTCAGCGCTCAATGTCAGCTTTACATCCCCTTCTTGCCCATTTACGAACTTTCCGTAATAGGTTGTTTGTCCATTCACATATCCAAAAATAAATGAAGCAACTTGCAAGGTTTGCTGCACAATGGTCAGGTTCACTAAGTATTCACCCGCAGCAGTATTTTCTTCCAGCATTTGCGCTGTGATGCCTGCTGAATTATTAGTTATCAGCGATTGATTGTTATAGCGGATGCTGCCGAGATTAAAGGTATAGTTCAGTTGCCTTCCCGTGCTCGTGATTCCGGTTACCACTACATTTTCGTCCGTTGTGCCGGCTGTGCAGGGAATCCTTACGCCCGTCACCTGCGGTGAAGAAGGGAAGACAAATTCGTATTTTACGTTCTGCGGCACGCTTGGTCCGGGGTTGCTGATATCGAACTGCCCGATAGCCCACCCGTAAGGGAAATCGTTGACCGGCACATTCAGGTCGCGCCGGACGCGGTTATCCGGAGCGAGGTTAAGATTGACACTCGGCGGCACCGGCATGCGCCAGGTGGTAACGGCTGCCTGTGCGTAGGTATAAACGTTTCCTCCGGGGATGAGCGAACCTGAGGTGAAAGTCGCCTGCGCGTTGAAGTTAAGCTGTTGATTCCATTTGATATTCGCGTTATCCACCACTGCTGACCAGAAAACTTGCAAGCCGGTATAATAAGATGTGTGGTACCACAATAGATTGCTGAAGGTAAATGTAACTACGCGGTTTATGGGGTCGTTGTTCACTGTCAGGTGATTGTTCAGGTAGGTTCCGTTGGTAGAATTGCTGCTTTGGTTGGTGTTCCACGAAGCTTGAATCAGGAATCCCTTGTAGGTAACGCCTGCCGGATATGGGATGCTTATTACTACTCCGTCAATATATTGTAAAAAAGCTCCTCCGAAGTTGGTGCTATAGCTCATAAAGCTCCAGCCGGTATTGAAATCGCAAGTACCCTTATTGGGATCCAAAGTATCAACTATCCCTTCCGCTACCGAATTGTGCCCATTGCCTGCAGTACCTGCTGTGGCAGTTGCAATAGTAGGTACAATAATATTGTTTATCAGTACGCCCACGTGTTTCGTAAGCGTTGCTGCACCGCTTGTCATTGACACCGTAATATCCGGCAGAGTATATTGGGTGAGCACATTGGCGCCTGTTCCTGTTGCCTTCGACTGGTCGGTGTGCGGCACAAGCCGTATATCTACATTCAAAGTCAGTTTCAGCACAATATAGTCGCAGGTGGAGTTGAAGGTATAGACCACTTTTCCGTCGTAGGGGCGGTAGTTGGCGTTGGCGCCTTCGGCGACATTCCATCCGGTATAGCCCGTGATGATCTGGTTGGCAAAGGGCGAGCCGTCGGCGGCGGTCAATACGGAGGAAGTCAGCATGCCGTCGTCCGACTGCGACAGCGCCAGTTGCGTAACGCCGCTGATTGCCGCCGTGCCCGATTTGGCGGCGTATTCCTTAATCATATATCCGCGGGGAATGTTCACCGTAATCTGCCGCGTCTTTGCCGTTCCCTGTCCCGAAAACGTAGCCTGTATCTCTATCTGCACGTTTCCGGTGGTGGGATCCATGGTTGCCTGATACGGAGTCGGCGACAGCAGAGACACGTCGGTAAAGCCTGAGGCGTTGCCCCAGAGGAGGTTTAGGGATTCTTGGGCGTGAAGGGCCGCAGGTGACGCTGCTAATAGGATGAGCAGAGTGATTGTTATTTGTTTTATTTTTTTCATTGTTATTTCACCACAAAAACGACATTAATAAAACTGCCTTCCGGAATATTGGTCGTCAGCACATCATAATTCATTACGCCTGTGGCGGAGATGGAATTGATTTTTATCACACCGGCCGGATAGGCGGTAACGGAATAATCGAGTTGCGCAGCGGTATAAACCGTCTGTTGTTCGGTAGCGGTTGTTATCGCCGCATTGGACGACACAAACTGTGTATTCCCTGTTTTGGTAAACTGACGCTTATACTCGCCGTAAAGGTCGAAAGTCAAGCCTGTTCCCACAGCCGTAACCGGCAGGTTGAACGAGGGCATGTAGAACCATTGAGCGCCGCCGGCGCCTACGGCAACCCATACATTGTTTACTCCGTCATAGTAATAATACCCCGCTTTCGTAACGTTGGCTGTTTTCGCGCCTGCTACTCCTGCATCCGGAGATGCCGACAGCGCATAAACGAGCGCGCTGTTTTGAGCCGACCCGTACTTAGCGTCAGCGGCTTTCAAGTCTGCGCCTGAGATTTGCGGCGCCATAATACCGTCCGGAGTCGTAGCGCCGGTGAGTTTAACAACTTCAAGGGTTGAATGCGGCGGAGTTTGCGCGCCAATGGTTACCTGCGCCTTTAGCGGCGAGGCGAAAAATGCGGCTGCCAAAATAAGGGCAACTGCGAAGAAATTTTTATTTTTGTTCATAATGTTTTAATTTTTTAATACCCCTAAATCCCCTGAAGGGGACTTTTTTCTCCCCTTTAGGGGCAGGGGGTGATTGTTTTTAATGTTTAATGTTTAATGTTTAAAAGTTAAAGGTAAATATTTTTTCACCTTGTACCTTTCACTTTTACCTTTTTCCCCTTTAGGGGGCAGGGGGTAAATGAAAAAGCGTATAAGCCTCTTTATATTTGGTTTATACGCTTTTTATTGGATAGCCGGGAATTATTTCCGGCTATTAGGATGAGATGATTTGTAAACCGCCGATTCTTTCAAAATGTTTTCGATTAAGTGTAGCAAGCGGCATACGATGTTGTAATGCAGTTCCGGCAATCATAATATCCGGAATATCAATTAATCTGTTTTGCTGTTTCAACTGTTTATATATATTTACTGCTTGTTCAACAGTTTTTGTATCAAACGGTAAAACAATAATTTGTGAAAAAAAATTATTCCAAAAAGCATTCTGTTCTTGCGAGTTTCCAATATATAATTCATATTCTGTAATCGCAGAAACAGCAAAAACAGTGTATTCCTTTGTCAGGTTAAAAAATAAACTTTTTGATTTATTTTTTTTTCGATAATAATCAATTAATACAGATGTATCTAAACAAATTATTGAGGTCTCCATATATTGAATTGATGTCTTTGTTGTTTGAAATTCTCGAACTGTTCATCAGACATAACCGGCCCTGTAAGAATAAATTTTTGAAAATCTGAAATATCTGATTTTGCTTTTGTCTGTATATAATTTTCAGGCAATTCTTTTTTTATCTTCTCTATTTGATTTGCTGGTAATTGCCTGAGAAGTTCCCTTATTTGTGTATAACCTAAGTTCAATGTCAGTTCCATAATTTTTTATTTTTACAAAGGTAAAACATTTCACTCAATTATCAAAATTCTCGTATTTTTTCGTATAAACCAAATATGTCAAAGAACGCTTTTACCCCTAAATCCCCTAAAGGGGACTTTTCCCCCTTTAGGGGGCAGGGGGGTGGCGGTGAGGTTGATGCGAACGAAGTCAACATCCCGCATTGGGTTGCGGCGGGGGACAGCTTTTGTCTTTGTTTGGGATAATATAAGGATAAGTCTGCGTTGCTGATGTTTTGAAAGGTCTTTCCACGACAGGCTTTAGCCGGCGACTGTTGTTCGTCTTGCCGCTGCTGTTGCGTGATTGTCGCCGATTCTCTACCGCTCTGTAAAAATGTGGAAGAGGAGGGTGCGAACGGGAAAGCAGGTAATACAACGGCATCCGGCTCGTGTTCGGTAATCTTGTTTTCTGCCGCCGCAGGAGTTATTTTGTTTTCTACTTTGGCTGCTGCTTTATGATTTTTTGCGGTGTCTGTCTGTTTTGCAAAAATATGGTTGGGATTGAAAACTTTTGCGTTTTCGGCGATATAAATAAAAGGGGATTCCTCTGCATGAAGAGAGATACATGCCGTTACCAATAAAACACCTAAAAAGAATAACTTGTACACCTATATTTATTTTTTAATTACACCTCATAACTCATAACTCATAACTCATAACTCATAATTAAATTCAGCTCATTTCCCTGCCCTTTTTACAACTCTCATTTCTTTATCATTTATTAAGTTATTCTTTCCCTTCATCACGTCTCGGACGTTTTTCACAAAAAATCCTTTCCCTTCAAGGTGTGCATAAGTTGGACGTGTTTACTAACAAAATTAAAGGGGGACAGGGAAACTTGCCGAAATAGCGTATAATCACTTCTATTTTTTCATATAACCATATTTAAATTCGTGTCATATTTATCTAAATTACAAAAAATTCGTGTCATTGAAACTAACAATAACAATAGTTGCTTAGGTAAGCAACAAAATAAGATGTTAAAAGGGTAAAAAATTGGAGTAGATGAACAGTTGCTTAGGTAAGCAACAAAACCTTTCCAAAAGGCTATTTTACTTCGTTTATAATCAGTAAATAATGCTTTATCAAAAAATGACTTAAAAAATAGAGCATAACAATATGTATAACATTTTGGTAACGCAAAGAAATCGTATTTACGGAAACTTAGTGTACAAGCGACTAAAGAAAGAAAGCAAAAACTTGTGTGCAGATTTTTTGAATAACATTTGCAAAACAATTATATTATAGAAGTCTGATTATAAACAAGTAAAGAAATAGTAAAATAATAAAAAGCCTATTTTTCAACCGGAAAAACAGGCTGCTGTTATCGACCAAACGCTCTTATTTCATTCTTGACAGGTTGAAAAATACACATTCTGTGTCAATTAAATATTACGAAAATCCTATTATATGTGAAGTTTAACATTATTTAACTAAATATATTTGCAACAATGACAAGTTTCATACTACCTTTGTCGCTGAAATTTATTTATCGCAGTTGCTTACCTAAGCAACTGCATTTTTTTTGTAATGATATAACGAAAATAATAGGGAAAAAGGGAAATCGGCAGGAAAAATTGAGCGGCTTCGACCCTTTTTTCCGAAAAATTCTCCCGATAGAAGGTATATGCACACAGAATCCCCTGTTCGCCTATTAAAATAAACGAAAAAGGGCGGGATTTTTTCTATTAACTGCTTCCTTATCGTCTCAAACTCATTCTGCCCTGTTCCATGACAGACGGCAGAACAATCCTTGAAAGGATTTGCCGGTTTGCCCGTCTAACGTCTGAGAAATCGAGCTGAGAGATATAAATCCGCGTGGTTTTTTCCGATTCGTGTCCCATTCCCCGACTGATGGTAGCAATGGGGATACCTTCCTGCGATGCCAGCGATGCCCACGAGTGGCGAGATACGTAGCCGGTAAGGTGAACATCGATGCCGGTGCGGATGGCTATCTTTTTCAGGTTTTTATTGTATTGAGACAAAGCGAAATTGGTTTTCAACCACTTAGAATGTTCGTCGTCTGTTTCCCTGAGTATGGGAAATAGATAATTGGAGGCAGGGCTGGAATACCTTTTGAGGATTTCTTTGATGCAATCTTCCATTTCAATTATAATGGGTTGCCCTGTTTTTTTGCGATAGTACTTGATAACCCTTTCCTCAATATTTTCTCTTTTCAGGTTTGCCATGTCGGTAAACGACATCCCTTGCGTGTAGAAGCTGAACAAAAAAAGGTCGCGGGAAAAATTCAGCGAATGAATGTCAACTTCTTTTTCCATTTTCTTTTCAGGTTCTTCCAATTTTATTCCTGCCAAGTTGATAATACATTGAGCGCTGATGGCTCTTTTCTCAGTCTTGGCATTACCGGTGAATACGTCAGCAAACGGCTTTTCCTGTGATTTCTTCGACACCCAAAGTTTATTTTCGCCGTTCGCCGCGTTGTACGCTGCGCGAAGCGAGCGCATGTAACACGAGATGGTGTTTTTACTCTTGTTGTTTGTCTGGAGATAATGCTCGAAAGACTTTATCAGAATAGAAGTAATCTTTTCGATACGAATATCTTTATTCCCAAGAAATTTGAGGAAACTGACGGCTGCAAACTGGTAGGCATGCGCCGTTCCAAACCGGTTGGCTGCCCTCAGAGATTCAGCTTTTCGGTTCACGTAGTCGCAGAACAGTTGTCCCTGCTGTAATTCTCGAAAATGGGATACAAAGTCTTGTGAGGAATAATCGCCCTGCGTTTCCATAGATTCTGCCAAAGAAATGGCGAAGTGCATGTCTTTCTTCAATTTTCGGGCAAAAGAAGCAAGTTCTTTTTGCCGTTCAGGCGAAGCGTTTTCGGGAATCACAATTCCCTGCCGGTCTTCGTCCCACTCGGCGAAAGACACCCGATAAGAAGTTAAAATACTTCTTGTTTCACGGTGCCGGGTAATTTGTAGTGTTAATGCGCCATACCCGGCATTGCATCTGGAAGCCAGATACCTGATTTTGAGAGTTGTCTTCATGTGTAGAATTGATGTGAATGATGATGATAGCAAAGGTATAAAAAATATTGTAGCTTGCAAAAAAAATATTAAAAGGAGAGAATGAAGTCATGCTCTAACAAAATAAAAAACGATTTCTAAGTTTCTGCCATTTTGTCATATTTCTGTGCGTGGCAAATCTTTTGTTGCTAATAATCATAATAAATTATTTGACGTATGAATTTAAACAATTTTACTATAAAAGCGCAAGACGTTGTTCAACACAGCGTTGAATTGGCGCGGCGGAAAAATCAACAGTCGATTGAACCCGCGCATCTGATGAAATCCATTCTGGAAGAATCGGAAAGTATCATTCAATTTATATTCCAAAAATTAGGCGTTAATACCCAACAGTTTACGAATATATTGGATAGGGAAATAGATTCTTATCCCAAAGTATCTGGCGGAGAACCTTTTCTGGGGCGCGAAGCCAATGCCGTTTTGCAGAAGGCAATAGACATCAGTTCCAAGTTAGGCGACCAATATGTTTCCGTAGAGCCGATTATCTTGGCGTTACTAAGGGAAAAAAGTACAGTTTCGACGATGATGCGCGATGCAGGAATCACCGAAAAAGATTTGACGGCAGCCATCGAAGAATTGCGAAAAGGGAATAAAGTTACCAGTGAATCGGCGGAAGATACCTATCAATCCTTATCAAAATATGCCATTAACTTGAACGAACGGGCAAGAGCGGGTAAATTAGATCCGGTTATTGGTCGGGATGAAGAAATCCGCAGGGTATTGCAAATCCTCAGCCGCCGGACGAAAAACAATCCTATTTTAATCGGTGAGCCGGGTGTAGGCAAAACGGCGATTGCCGAAGGTTTAGCCCATCGAATCATTCGCGGCGACGTGCCCGATAACTTGAAATCCAAACAGATTTTTTCTTTGGATATGGGAGCGCTTATTGCCGGCGCTAAATACAAAGGAGAATTTGAAGAACGATTGAAATCGGTTGTCAATGAAGTGATTGGTTCGGAAGGGGAAATCATTCTTTTCATCGATGAAATCCATACGTTGGTCGGAGCTGGCGGAGGCGAAGGCGCTATGGATGCCGCCAACATTCTGAAACCTGCGCTGGCGCGGGGCGAACTGCGAGCCATCGGCGCAACTACGCTGAACGAATACCAGAAATATTTTGAAAAAGACAAAGCTTTGGAACGGCGTTTTCAACAAGTGCTCATTGATGAACCGAGCGAAACGGATGCGGTTTCCATTCTTCGCGGATTAAAAGAAAAGTACGAAAATCATCATAAAATCCGCATCAAAGACGATGCGATTCTCGCTGCTGTACACCTTTCGGCTCGCTATATTACGGAACGTTATTTACCGGATAAAGCCATCGACTTGATGGACGAAGCCGCCGCCCGTCTGCGGATGCAGGTTGATTCCGTCCCCGAATCGTTGGATGAAATCACACGCAAAATCACGCAGTTGGAAATTGAGCGCGAAGCCATCAAAAGGGAAGACAATACCAATAAGCTGGAAATTCTCGGTAAGGAAATTGCCGATTTACGCCAGGAAGAGTCTCAATTGAAAGCCAAGTGGGAATCGGAACGGGAAATCATCAATAAGATACAACAGAATAAAATCGAAATTGAGAATCTGAAATATAATGCCGAAAAGGCAGAACGGGAAGGCGATTACGGCAAAGTGGCTGAAATCCGCTACGGTTTGTTGCGTCAGAAAGATGAGGAAATCGAAAAATTCCAAAAAGAACTGAACGAGATGCAAGGGCAACATGCCATGATTAAAGAAGAAGTCGATGCAGACGACATTGCCGACGTCGTTTCCCGCTGGACAGGCATTCCTGTCGGAAAGATGCTGCAAAGCGAATCAGACAAATTGCTTCATTTGGAAGAAGAACTTCACAAAAGGGTTATCGGACAGGAAGAAGCGATTACCGCCGTGTCGGATGCTATCCGTCGTAGCCGAGCGGGATTGCAAGATCCGAAGCGTCCCATCGGTTCGTTTATCTTTCTGGGAACTACCGGCGTGGGTAAAACAGAATTGGCAAAGGCTTTGGCTGAATATCTTTTCGATGACGAAAATATGATGACCCGTATTGATATGAGCGAATATCAGGAGAAGTTTACGGTAAGCCGCTTGATTGGTTCGCCTCCGGGGTATGTAGGTTATGACGAAGGCGGACAACTGACGGAAGCCGTGCGCCGCAAACCTTATTCGGTGGTTTTGTTCGATGAAATCGAAAAAGCGCATCCAGACGTTTTCAATATCCTGCTGCAAGTTTTGGACGACGGCAGATTGACCGACAACAAAGGTCGCGTGGCGAATTTCAAGAATACGATTATCATCATGACGTCGAATTTGGGTTCGAGCATTATTCGTGAGAACTTTGAGAAACTGACCCTTCCCCACAAGGGGAGGGGAGAAAGCTCCCTCTCCTGTGGAGAGGGCGGGGGGAGAGGTGAAAGAGAAAAAATCATCGAAGAAACGAAAAATGAAGTGCTGGATTTACTCAAGAAAACCATCCGTCCCGAATTTTTGAACCGGATTGATGAAGTCATTATGTTCTCGCCATTGAACGAATCGGAAATTAAATCAATCGTTCAATTGCAACTGAACAGCGTGAAGAAACTTCTTACCGGGAACGGCATTGATTTACAATTCACGGATGCGGCAGTCGATTTGATTTCCGAAGAAGGCTACGACCCGCAATTTGGAGCGCGTCCTGTGAAGCGAGTCATTCAACGGGAAGTATTGAATCCGCTGTCCAAAGCTATTTTAGCTAAACAAATCAATCACAGTCAACCGATTGTTATTGATGTAGAAAACGGAGAACTGCATTTTTCAAATTGAAAATTTACCCTTTCGCTGCAATTTCATAAATCGAGCGGGCATCGGTCATATCCAAAACGCGAAATGCGCCGAGTTGCCCGCCGGTATTGATTTTCAATGTATCAATCAAACGGTCGATGTCGCTTGCCTTTGCGCCTAATTGGTTGAAATTAACCGGAAGTCCGAGCGATGAAAAGAAATCTTTCAAAGCGCTGATTCCTTTAGTAGCAGTTTCCTTTTTATCGCCGGTAAATTCGATTCCCCATACACGGACAGCAAACTGGACAAAACGGTCAATCCCCGAAGTATAAACATATTGCATCCAAGCGGGAAACATCACGGCTAAACCGGCGCCATGCGCAACTCCGTACAATGCGCTCAATTCGTGTTCCAAACCGTGCGTCGCCCAGTCTTCTTCCCGACCAACGCCGCAAACGCCATTGTGCGCCATCGTTCCCGACCACATAATATTTGCGCGAGCGTCATAATTATTCGGTTCCCGCATAACAACAGGCGCTTCTTTGATGATTGAAAGTAAAATAGCTTCGCATAAACGGTCGGTTAAATCGCCTCCCGGCGTTTGCGTGAAATAGCGTTCCATGACGTGAGCCATCATGTCGGCAATTCCGTAAGCCGTTTGATTAGCCGGAAGCGTGAAAGTCAAAGTCGGATCCATGATAGAAAATACCGGACGCAAATGCGGACTTCCGACACCCCTTTTCAGACCTTCTTTTTCTTTTGTAATCACCATACTTTCAGAGCCTTCGCTTCCTGCTGCCGGAATAGTTAAAACAGTTGCAACCGGCAATGCCTTGTTAATCGTAACGGTTCGGTTAAAGAAATTCCAGAAATCGCCGGTGTATGGAACGCCGGCAGCAATCGCTTTCGCCGAATCAATCACGCTGCCTCCGCCTACCGCCAAAATGAAATTCACCTGCTCTTTCCGGCACAAATCAATACCTTGATAAACCATCGTATCAACGGGATTAGGCTGCACGCCGCCCAATTTAACATATTCGATAAATCTGTTTTTCAGATTGTTTTCCACATCAGCCAGCAGTCCGCTTTTGATAGCCGATTGACCTCCGAAATGAAGTAAAACTTTTGTTCCTCCGTAATTTTTAATCAATTGTCCGACATTTCCTACTGTATTCCTGCCAAAGACAAATTCAGTCGGACTGTAAAATCTGAAATTGTTCATATTTTATAATTTAAAAACTTTTCTCTGCTTTCCGACTCACTTCCTCTAACACTTCCATCAGTTCAATGGAAAAAGCGTGCGGTAATGAGGGACTTTCAATCAATCCTTTATCGAGGCAATCCATAACTTCGGCTGCTTCGTAATTATAGCCGTTTCCGATGTGATTCAGCGGAATATCCGTTTCCCGTCCGTCATTCGTGCGAAGCGTCAAGCGTGTAGGCATGTGGAACATCGAATGAAGTTTCAAGTAACCGCCTTCGCCATATACCCGCGCTTCATTATCCAGAATCATTTCGAAAGAAGAAGTCAACATACTTATTTCTTTCTTTTTGTGTTTGAATAAAACGGAAGTAGTCCAATCTGTTCCGGTCGGAGCCGCTACCGACATTACTTCTATACTTTCCGGTTTACCGAATAAATACATCGCCGTGAAAATCGGATAAATCCCGATGTCGGGAATCGAACCTCCCCCCAACTCAGGATTATAAATACGATTGTAAGGGTCGAAAGGAGAGATAAAACCGAAATCGCATTGAAGCAGCATCGGACGCCCGATTACTCCGTTTTCTACCTGCTCTTTGAATTGAATCATGCTCGGAATGAACCGGCTCCAGAGCGCTTCCATCAAAAAGACGTTTTTCTCGCGGGCTTTCTCCACCATCTGTTTCACCTGCGACAAATCGGATGCGAAAGGTTTTTCGCACAAAACGGCTTTCCCTGCTTCCAAACACATCATCGTGTGTTCGAAATGCAAGTTATTGGTCGTTGCAATATAAACGACATCCAAGTCCGGATCGGCAAGCATTTCTTCATACGAGCCGAATGCTTTGGTAAATCCGTGCTTTTCTTTAAATGCTTCCGCGCGTTCCCATGAACGTGAAGCGATGGCATACCGTTCGGCGTTCGGCAATATTTTTAGTCCCTCGGCAAATTTATGCGCGATTCGGGCAGCGCCCAAGATTCCCCATTTATATATTTTAGTCATAAGTAATATTTTATTCCTCTCCTACTTTTGAAAAATATTTCATGAATTGTACTCTTTCAAAAGCCGCCGGATTTTCAATTTTATTCTGACTGAACAATCCTTTGAATTGAGCGATTGTTTGAAAATCGTGTCTGCGCATCCATTCTTCCAAATCTTTCAATATTTGATGAACCACTTGAAGTCGTTGAACATACAGAGCGGAAGCAATCTGCACGGAGGATGCTCCGGCTAACAATTGCTTCACAACTGCCTTATAATCATGTATTCCCGTCGAAGCGGCAATATCACATTGTACCCTGCCGGAAAGAATTGCCACCCATCGTAAAGTCTGAATATATTCGTCTTCGTTGCTGAATATATAATTAGTCGATAATTTCAATTGCTCGATGTCAATATCGGGATGATACGGACGATTGAACAAAGTGAGAGCAGAGATTCCGGTTTGACTCAACTTGGTAACAGTTTGCACTAAACTTGAAAAATAATATCCGATCTTTAATGCAATAGGAATAGAAATTCGTTTTTTCACCTGCTCCACCACATCAAAATAGACCTGTTCGTTTTCAGTTCCCGTTCTTTCGGCATCGGAGGGTAAAACATACACATTCAGTTCAAGAGCATCGGCGCCGGCTTCTTCGATACGTTTGGCAAAATAACTCCAATGATATTGCGAAACAGAGTGAATACTTGCAATAACCGGAACGGAAAGTTGCTTTTTCGCTTCCGAAATCAATGTCAAGTACCGGTCTAATGTATGTTCCTTTGCAAACTGACGGATATAAGTCATTGCTTCATCATATTGATAATCCCGATTTTGCTCTATTTCTTGCAATATGGCTTTCCATTCCTTCGCTTTTTCGCTGTCCGATTCCAGAAAATGTTCCGATTCAACACGGATTTGCTCTTCAAAAATTGATTTCAGCACTACCGCTCCGATTCCCGCATTATCCAACTGTTTTAAATAATCCAAATTATTCATTAATCCGGAACTACCTGCTATAATGGGATTTCGCAAATGAAGCCCCATAAAAGTTGTCGATAAGTCTATCATTGTAAAATTTTTTTAGGTTACATTTTATAGGGTCAAAGATAGTCATAATCTGAAAAATAAGAATACGAATGGTATAAAAAAAAATTTCGGATAATAATCTTTTGCTATTTTTTTGTATATTTGTATCACTATATTGATTAATATATATACAATAATTATATGACACAAGTAACTACTAAAGATGTAATCGATTGGGCAAAAAGTTTTCTTCAACAAGCTGATACAGAATTAACTTCCGGTGAATTAAAAGAGCGGAAAAAGTTTGCTTCATTAGTGCAAACTCCCAAGTACAAAACATTTCTTTCGCGAATGTTGGACGAATCCTCTCAAATCCGGGATAACCGGCAGTTGAATAAACGTGTGAGAGAAATTATCAAGGAATATGGAATTCCCGATTTCTTCAGCGCTTTCGACCAATCGCTGATAAAATTGTATATGATTTGCGGACATTGGTTTCCAAGTATTGCTATGCCCATTTTCAAAAGTAAACTTCGTAAGGAGACAGACAAAATTATTATTGCCGAAGAACGTCCCAAACTAACCAAGCATTTGGAACAGCGGGCAAAAAGCCAAATCGGACAGAATGTCAACCTGCTGGGCGAGGTCGTTCTGGGCGACAAAGAAGCGAAGCATCGTTACGAGCATTATCTCCAAGCGTTGGAAGAACCAGACATCAATTATATTTCCATCAAATTATCGGGAATTTACGCCCAAATTCATCCGTTAAGCTATCAACAAAACAAAGAAGAACTTTGTGAATTGGTGGCAGCGGTATATCAAAAAGCGATTGATTTTCCATATATCGATTTTCAGGGAGTAAAACGTCCGAAATTTGTCAACCTCGATATGGAGGAATACAAAGATACGGCGCTGACGCTGGATGTATTTCTTGAAGTCTTGAGCCGTCCCGAATTTAAACATTATACTGCAGGAATTGTGGTGCAAGCCTATCTTCCCGATGCTTCCGCCTTTCAGCGCCGCCTGCTTGATTTTGCAAAAAAGCGCACGGCAGAAGGAGGAGCGCCAATCAAAATGCGCTTGGTGAAAGGCGCTAATTTACAGATGGAAAGCATTGTTTCTTCCTTACGGGGATGGACAAATCCGGTTTATCCGACCAAAATAGAAGTCGATGCTAATTATCTGCATATCTTAGATACCGCTTTGTTGCCGGAAAATGCAAAAGCCTGCCACGTTGGCGTTGCATCGCATAACTATTTCAGTATTGCCTACGCTCATCTCTTGTCGGAAAAGAATGGCGTTTCGGAGTACATTACTTTTGAAATGCTTGAAGGAATGGCAAATAACCTGCCGCGCGTCATGCGTAAACTTCAAAAGCAGATTATTCTTTACACGCCGGTTGTGAAAGCCAATCATTTTCTAAATGCTATTTCCTATCTCGTGCGCCGGTTGGACGAGAATACCGGTAAAGACAATTTTTTAAGATATTCGTTTAATCTGAAAATAGACAGTCCGCAATGGAATTTCTTAGCCGAACAATTCCTCGAAGCGTATCGTTTGAAAGATACCATTCATACTATTCCTTTCCGCAAACAAAACCGTAATGAAAAAAGCGTTCCCGTTGAAGATATACATACCTTTACCAATGAGCCTGATACCGATTTGGATTTACCACATAACCGCGAATGGGCATTGAATGTTTTGAAGAAATGGGAAACTGAGGTGAATGAAAAAAACTTTGTTGTACCGGTTCAAATAGGCGATAAAACGTTTTTAACAGATAATAAAAAGATTTATCGCGACCGGAGCCGCAACGACGAAGCAACGTTTTGCGAAGCGAATTTATCCTCTTTGGAACAGGTAAAAGAAATGGTTGCAGTGGCTGAAAAAGATAAATCCGGATGGCGGAAAACGCCATTGGATGAACGCAATAAAATCCTGCATACAGTTGCTGAAAACCTGAGCAATGCTCGCGGCGATTTAATCGGCTGCATGGCGGCAATTACTGGTAAAACATTTACCGAAGGCGATATTGAAGTATCCGAAGCCATCGATTTCTGCCGCTATTATCCTATATCTATGAAGGTATTCGACGAGTTATCCACCGTTTCCTATCAACCGAAAGGAATTATCATGGTTATTCCGCCCTGGAATTTTCCGTTGGCAATTCCGGTTGGAGGGGTAGCAGCGGCGCTTGCCGGAGGAAATTCGGTTCTCTTGAAGCCGGCAACCGTTGCGCTTCCCATTGCCTGGCTGTTTGCCAAATGTTTCTGGGATGCCGGTGTTCCAAAAGACGCCTTGCAGGTGGTTTGTCCTGCCGAACGAACTGCCTTGAATTACTTAACGGCGCATCCTTCCGTTAAACATATTATCTTAACCGGCGGAACCGATACTGCTTTCCGCTTATTGGAAAACAATCCGCGAAAACCGCTTTCGGCGGAAACCGGAGGTAAAAATGCCATAATTGTTACCACCAACGCCGACCAGGATCATGCTATTTTGAATGTTGTTTCGTCGGCATTCAGCAATGCGGGACAAAAATGTTCAGCATGTTCATTGCTGCTGGTTGATAAAAAAACGTATGAAGACGCAAATTTCCAAGCGAAGTTAAAAGACGCCGTTACCAGCTTACGGACAGGAAGTGTTTGGGATACGATGAACTATGTCGGCCCGATGGTTGACAATTACAACGAAAAATTGTGGTATGCTATCATGCATCTCGAAGAAGGCGAATCGTGGTTGGTCCCTCCCGAATTTCTTGATGAAAAGAAATACATTTTGAAACCTACCGTAAAATGGGGAGTAAAACCGGGTAGTTATACATTCAGGAATGAATTGTTTGCGCCGCTTTTATCTGTTGTGTGCATTGATAACTTCAGGCAAGGAGTTGATTATGCCAATTCTTCGGAATATGGATTAACGGCAGGATTACAAAGTTTGAATGAAGATGAGCAGGCTTACTGGAGAAGCAGAATCGAAGCCGGAAACTTATACATCAATCGCGGAATAACCGGCGCAATTGTGCGTCGTCAGCCGTTTGGAGGAACGAAGCGTTCTGCTTTCGGCGCAGGAATCAAAGCCGGCGGACCCAATTATGTCTCCTGTTTTGTGGAATTTACAGAAAAACCAATTTCCGGAGCCGAACACTCAACACCATTTAGCGATTTGGTCAAGCACAAGCGCGACATCGACAGGGTAAACTTTGCTTTTTCCAATTATCAAAAGCTGAGGAAAGAAGGTTTATTCCGAGACAATGATGTTTCTCAAATATACGGAGAGAAAAATATTTTCCGCTACAGGTGGGTGAGAAACGTGGGATTCCGTGTACATGATAACGATAATATTGGGGATATACTTTTGGTGATGATGGCAGCCGATATGACACTCTGTGCTTTGACGGTAAGCGTATCTGAAAATAATCCCTACCTTGAAGTTCTTCAAAAAGCGGCTGCCGGCTTAAATGAATTTTTAATACATATTACTATTGAAGACGAAGCTGAGTTTATAGAAAGGATGGAACTGTATGAACGGATTCGCACCGTTTCTCCGGAAAGCGGTTCAGACGCTCTTTATCAAAGAGCAGCCCAACTTGGGAAATACATCGCCGACCGCAAACCGCTCGTCGAAGGACGAATCGAACTGCTGCACTATTTGAAAGAACAAAGCATTGCCTGCGAATATCATCGCTACGGAAGCGTTTTTGGGGAAGAGAAATGAAGAATTAATGATGAATTAAGGGGCTTGTCATTACGGGCTTGACCCGCAATCCCCTTTACAAAACCGTACAGGTTGTCCGAAATCGGACAGCCTGTTTTTTTGCTATGTACTTATTATCAACTAATTAATTTTTTGGCACGACTATTGTTCAGGGAAAACCAAAATTCATAA
>Ga0209629_10000896_pt1 | contig 17654 bp, 16 predicted proteins | sample TergutCu122P5_FD_187286 | JGI IMG/M metagenome (GOLD analysis project Ga0209629, IMG submission 187286) | Cubitermes ugandensis P5 segment gut microbial communities from Kakamega Forest, Kenya - Cu122 P5 (SPAdes) (version 2) | ecosystem: Host-associated > Arthropoda: Insects > Digestive system...
GCGCAACGCTGAATTGGCGCTCCAGCAAATTGGGCGAAATCGGCAAATCGTGGCCGCTGTCGGTGGTGACTTTGAAGCGCCGCTTGCCACGGGCGCGTATGCCGTGGCGCTGCATGAGCTTTTGTACCCGATCCTTGCCCACGCGAATGCCGCGTGCCAGCAGCTCTTTGCAAATGCGCGGCCAGCCGTAGCTGGCGCCGCTTTGGGCATGGATGGCCTTGATGTGCACCAGCAGCGCATCGTCGCTCATATGGCGGCGCTGCGCGCCGCTGGCCTTGCGAACAAAGTGCTCGTGATACCCGGTGAAACTGATGCGCAGCACCCGGCATTGCACCGACACTGGCCACACGCGCCGGTGGCGATGGACAAAGGCGTACTTCACCGCTGCGCTTTGGCGAAGTACGCCGTGGCCTTTTCCAGTATGTCGCGCTCCATCTTCAGCCGTGCGTTTTCCGCGCGCAAGCGGCTGATCTCCATTTGCTCGGCGCTGACAGCTTTGCCCTCAGCACCCGTGAGTTTGCCTTGGCGCTTGGCCTTGACCCAATTGAACAGGGTCTGATCGACCACGCCCAATGTGCGCGCCGTCGCAGCAATGCTCTGGCCTGCTTCGACCAGCCGCACCGCCTCTTGCTTGAATTCGAGCGTGTAGCGCGCTCTTGCCATCTTCGTCATCTGCGTTCTCCTTGCTTGCATTGAAACACTCAGCAAGGGATACGTTTTTCGGGGGCAAGGTCACACTCGCCAGTACCGCGCTCGCCGCGCCATGCGGCGTTGCAAATCCTCGCGATACCACCGGGTATCACTGCGGTTTGCGCCTTGCCTGGCACGCCGATCACGGCACTGGCGAGCGCGTCCAACTGCGGTTTCTAGGATGATAAGCGATTGAGAAGAAGTGTATAGTGTCATATATGACATTTGATGTGTCGAATTTCTTGCGACAGAAGAGCGAACTGGAGGCCCTCCAGAATCATGCACTGGCCACTCTCTGCGCGGAGACACCCCAATTGTTGAGCGGGATGAAGCTCTGCGGCGGCACAGCCCTCTCGCGTTTCTACTTGGATCACCGGCTGAGCTTTGATCTGGACTTCTTCCATCCGCCTGGGTTCAACGCGCAAGATGCCCTAGAAAAGTTGAACGCTGGCGGCCTTCGTATCGAAGACGCTCGGATCACGCACGATCCGATCAAAGCGGATCAGGTGCACTTCATCCTCGTGACCGATCGGGGTGACGTGAAGATATCGATCGTGGAGGACATGTACGCCCAAGTGTTCCCAGCGGTCGAAAGCGGCTTGGCACTCAACGGCGTGAGGATCATGACCGAGGCCATCGAGGGTCTCTATCACCGGAAGCTGCGCACCATCGTCGGATCAGCCGATCACGCGGCGCAGATGCCTTCCGGTGGCCGCCAGACTGCGCGCGACATGTTCGATCTATACGTTCTGTCAATCGCCAACCGGCCGCTTCTGCCATTCATCGAGGCGCTGCCTTACATCTTTCCGATCCAGGCTTTTTACGAGGGCCTGGCCAACATGCCTTGGTTCGAGATCACCGAGGAATTGGAAAGAATCATCTCAGCACCCAAGTGGAAAGCCGGGTGCGATGTCAACGTATTGCAAAAGCACCTCTACGCGCAGTTGGGAATGATCGAGGTCCCCGATGACACGCCATAGGATCAATACTATGCAGTCAAGGTATCTCAAGCCGTCATTCCCGCGAAGGCGCATGGGCTCTAACTTAATGATGTTTGCGCGGTTTTCTCCCTCCCCTGCGAAGCGGGGGAGGGCTGGGGAGGGGGCGAACAGCGCTGAAATATGCGCAGCGCTTGCTGGTATGCCGCCGCCTCCATCCCAAGGCCCCTCGCTGCGCTCTCCCCCCGCAAGCGGAGGAAGGAGCAAAAACGCCAGCAACTTGTCCTTAAAGTTATCACCTATGCGCTTTCGCGGGAATGACGAGATCATGGGTGTTTTGCTTAACTGAACTGTATTGGTCCCAGGACAGGGTTGACAGGACGGGAAACGAAGAAGATCAGGCGGCTGCGAAATGACCGTGATCCACCAAGCATCCATTGATGAGCCCTGGGAAAAGGTGGCGCGCAGGGTCTTCTGGAGCCAAAGCCACGTGCCATTGCAGCAATGGCGCGACGCAATTCTTGCCGGGCATCGCTCGTACCTGCCCGACTCCATTCGATACATGTCGGCCCGGAACTTCGTGCGCTTTCTTGGCCGCCAGGAATTTGTCGACCAGTGGCCGCTCATCCGCCAACATATCCCCCCGGAACTTGCACGCGAGGCCGCGCCGCTGGACGCCCTGTGGAGCTGGCACAGCAACGGCACCTTCAACCTGCGCCCCGAATCGGCGCTCGCGAAATGGCCTGGCCGCCGGCGAGAGCTTTTCGATCAGGTGGTCCATGAACCGGGCATTTCCATTTACCGCGCCGCCAAACAGGCGAACATGCCCTACCGCCGTGCCCACGATCACGTTCAGGCCATGATCGAGCAGGGGTTGGTACGCGCGCGCGCAAGCACAGGGCCTCGTAAGGAGACGCGGCTCTACAGCTTTTGAGCAAGAGCTACAGGTGCATTCGCGGCACTTGGCCTCCTTGATGGATAGCAGCAGGGTTTGCTCGAATTCGTTCGCCTCGGGGGCAGGGAGATGCGGAAGATGTCAAAATACAAGATCAGCTAAAAGCAGCCAAAATGAAAAAAGGTCAGGGTACATGAGCAAGATCGCCATCGTCGGTCATCCTGCATCGGGCTATCGGGAGGTAGAGACCGTGTTGCGCCAGCACGGCATGGGCGAAGCCCTGCCCTCGCGCCGCGACGGGCTGTCGCCGCTCCAGATCACCGCCACGTTGTGCAAGGCGCACCGAACCCCGCCCCTGGATGCCGTGGTGGACGAAGAAGACATCCGCCAAATCGATGCTGGCGCCGTTTGGCACGGCATGGCGCTGGACCTGATGCTGGGCAACATTGATCAGCCCTTGTGGGGCTGGGCCGACCCGCAAGCCATTTACACGCTCGACTATTGGAGTGGGCTGGATCCCCAGATGAGCTTCGTCCTGGTGTTCGACGAACCGCACCGCGTGCTGATGGAGGCAGCCCGTGCCGAAGGCGGCTGTCCGCCCACCGAGTCGCTGCCGCACATGCTGAACAACTGGGCCGCTTACAACGGCGCCTTGCTGCGTTTTCATCTGCGCCACCCTGGGCGCTGCCTGCTGGTTCATGCGCAGCAGACGCAGCGATCCACAAACAGTTATCTGCGGCAACTGCAAGACTTGCTGGATGCGCCGCTGACCTCAGTTACCGATGAGACGGGAGGCTGGGCACCAGAACTCATCGAAAACGCCGAGCATGGCGCAACAGCCGCTTCCAGTTCAGTATCCGCCGTGCTGTCGCAGATTGTCGAGACGGACCACCTCAAGCTCGAAGACATTTCCGCCGCGGTGAATGCCAGGGCCACTGAGCGCTACCTGGCCGATGGCGTGCTGGCCGACTACCCGAAGGCGATGCAGTTGTATGCCGAGCTGCAATCGGTCGCCAGCCTGCCGCTGGACAAGGCGGCCCGCGCGGCGGCCAGCGCGACTGCGGCCTGGGAAACATGGATACGGCAGCGCGCCTTTGTGTTCGATCTGGTATCGAACATGCATGCCGAATACCGCGTGACCAGCGATGTGCTGGCGGCGGCACGTCAGAAAAACGCGGCGCTGATCGAGGCGCAACGGCAAATTGAATTCAAGCAAACTGAAACCAGTCAGGAAAATGAACTGCTGTTGTCTCAGTTGCATCGGGTTCAGGAAGAACTGGAACGCCACTACCTTGAAAATCAGCGTCTTAAAAAACAGGCAGAAGACAAAGATACCGAGCTGACCAAGACACGCCAGCAGGTCGAAACCCAGCAAACCGAAAGCAGCAAAAAGAACGAACTGTTGCAATCTCAATTGCGCCAAGCTCAGGAAGAGTTGAAGCGCCACCAGACCGAGAATCAGCAGCTTAAAAAGAAAGCCGAAGACCAAAATACCGCATTGACCCAGGCACACCAGCAGGCTGAAAGCAAGCAAACCGAAATTTGCCAGGAAAATGAGTTACTGCTGTCTCAATTGCATCGGGTGCAGGAAGAACTGGAACGCTATTACATCGAAAATCAGAACCTCAAAAAGAAGATTTCACCGCCCAAACCACCCGGCCCCTTTGGAGCGGCTGAGCGCATCAAAAAGCAACTGAGCTACCGTCTGGGTGCCGTGATGATCAGCCGCCACGACTCGCTGGGCGGCTGGCTGACCATACCATGGGCGTTGATTGCCGAGGCCAGAGCCTTCCGCAAGGAGTGCCGGGCGAGCGGCAATGTCGAGCTGCCGCCCATACACACTTATCGTGATGCGTCCGAGGCTGATCGCGTTAAACAGCATTTGTCTTACCGCTTGGGCGACGTGTTTATCAGGCACATAAAATCACCGTCAAAATGGTTTACCATGCCCTTTGCATTGCAACGTGAAGTGCGCGAATTTCGGCGTATGCGCAAGGCAGCCTCCAAATGAGCCAATCCCAGGAAACAACCTGTCCATTGCCCATGCAAACCTGGCTGGACGTGCTGCGCGCAGTCCTGCCCGCGCGCAGCGTACTGGTAGTGGGGGCTGGCACAGGCGCCGGGCCGTGGGTGCAATGGTTGAAAGACCGGCGCGTTAGCCCCGTGCATCTGGTTGAAGGCGACCAGCGGCAATATCTGCATCTGACCAGTAGCCTCCCCCGTATTGACGGCTGGACATCGTGGCGTGACGTTGCCGCCGCGAGCACAAACCCGGTGATTTTCTACCAAGCTAGCAATCCGGTCGAAAGCGGCCTGGTCCAGCCCGAAACCCTGCATGAGTTCTGGCCCCACCTGGACACCGAACACAGCACCGTGGCAGACGCCGCCGTAACGCTCGACGACCTGGATGCAGTAACCGACTTTGCCATCAATTGGCTGATTCTGGATTGCCTGCCGGCATCGGACCTACTACAAGGCGGAAGGCAATTGCTAACCAAGCTCGATGTGGCGTTGGTGCGTGTGGTGCTAGGGCAAGGCAATTCACTGGAAACGGCGCGCCACGATGCGGTCGATGGCGTGTTGCGCGCTGCAGGCTTGACTTGCTGCCATGTGCAAGCGGAACGCCACCCGGCGCTAGCGCACGCCTTGTACGTGCGGGACCCAGGCCATCAGGCGCGTATTGCACAAGAGCGGTTGCAGCAGGTGAATGACTTGTTGGAACAAAAAAATCAGATTTTGGAAGAACGCAGTCAGGAGCTTGAACGGACCAAGACTTTGCTGGAGCAAGAGCGACAGACGGCGGCCAAGAGCCAAGAAGAAGTTGCGGAACTGGCAGCAAATCAAGGCTAGGAAATACAGCGGTTACAGCAGGCCAATAACTCGTTGAAACAGAAAAAAACTGACACTGGAGCAATCTGATCAAGAGCGAACCAAAGCCTTGCTGGAGCATGAAAAACTGTTATCGATGAAACTGCAGGGAAAATTATGGAATTAGCAAAAATTGTGACCAGAAAGTACAATGGTTGCTATAGACTAAAGAGATATCACGGAAAATAATTTAAATCAAGAGGGATTTATAAAATTTCATAAATAGACGAAAGAATTTAATATAAAATAATCAAGCAACAGCATTGAGTTATAAGCCATACAACTCCATCATTAAACATGATAAACTGAAACAAACAGATTAGATTATGGAAAATCAATCTTCTTCTCCACTCACAAAGGGAAATTTAGCGTTTCGTAACAAAAACTATCAAGCTGCGTTACAACATTATATCGAGGCTAAAATTCAAATGCCTGAATTGAGGCATATAATAAGTACAAATATAGATATTATTCATAAGATACTGGGAAATACAATACCGCAGCCGGTAAATGATGTTGATATCGTGGTTCCAGTATTCAATGCATTTGAAGATGTGAAAAAATGCCTTCAATCTTTAGAAAATAATACTGATAACTTTAATGTTCGAATTATTGTTGTCAATGATGGATCCGCCAAGGAAACCTCAGACTGGTTACGTAAATTTTGTAAGAATAAGAAATTTTTTTGTTTAATAGAACACCCAACTAATATCGGTTACACTAAAGCTGTAAATACTGGATTACGTGTATCCACGGGGTCCTACATAATTATTCAGAATAGTGATACAATCGTAACGTCTGGTTGGTTGACTGGATTAATTAAATGTATGAATTCTTCTCCGAAAATTGGTATTGTTGGACCTTTATCCAATGCCGCCAGTTGGCAGAGTGTACCGGCGCTTCGTGACAGTAATGGTCAATTCGTTATCAATGCATTGCCAGAAGGAATGGGGATTAATGAAATGGCGAAAGTTGTCAGATCTGCATCAGATCATACATATCCGAAAATACCATTTGTAAATGGTTTTTGCTTTATGATTAAGCGAGAGGTCATTAACAAAATTGGCTATATGGATGATGAAAATTTTCCTGTTGGTTATGGAGAAGAAAATGATTATTGCATTCGTGCTTTAGATGCTGGCTACGAATTGGCTATTGCAGATGATGTATATATTTTCCATGCCAAATCAAAGAGTTTTGGACACGAGCGTCGAAAAGAACTTTCTGATCAAGGCACAAAGACATTAAGAAATAAACACTCATTAGAGAAGTATACGTCCTTGGTGGAAGAAGTCAAAAAAACTAAACCTCTAGATATTGTTCGATCTCGCATTCAGGAGGCACTAGATTACAGTAATCGGGAGCACAATCCGATTATTGGTATCATGGATATGCGTATTCTTTTTCTTTTACCTGTTATGGGTGGCAATGGAGGTGCGCACTCGGTTGTTCAGGAAGCTGCAGAGATGTGTCGTTTAGGGTTTACGGTTCGAGTAGCTGTAAGCAGTGCACAGTTGGTGAAATTTCAGGAAAGTTATGAGGATATTTTAAGCGCCAAGGAGTTATTCATTGGGGTTGATGATTTTCATAATGGGTTGATCGCCATTGCAGAAGATTATGATGTTATCATTGGCACTGTATATCACTCAATGGAAATGGTGAAGCGAGTGATTGAGGAAAATCCTCATATTTTGCCAGCCTATTATGTCCAGGACTATGAGCCATTATTTTTTACACCAAATTCAGAAAAATGGAGTCAGGCATATAATTCGTACACACTCGTCCCAGGTGCCTTTTTATTTGCAAAAACCAATTGGATCATTCAGCAAGTAAACCTTGAAAATAAAGTAAAAGTTAATAAAGTCTTGCCAAGTATTGACCACGATTTATACAAACCGTTAAGAAAAAAAATAACTAACACGATTATTGTAGCAGCAATGATTCGCCCTCAAACTCCTCGTCGAGGAGCTGCACGAACCATGAGGTTGTTTTCCAAGCTTTACAAAATTCATGGTAAAAAATTGCAATTTGAGATTTTCGGCTGTGTTGAATCAAGTCAGGAGTTTAAGGAGTTGACGCGAGATTTCCCGTACACTAATCATGGAATATTAAAGCGTCACGAGGTTGCCAGGCTATTAGGAAACAGTGATTTATTTGTTGATTTATCAGATTATCAGGCATTTGGTCGAACGGCATTAGAAGCCATGGCTACTGGTTGCGCAGCCGCTGTACCAGCAAAAGGTGGGGGAAATGAGTATGCTATTAACGGTGAGAATACGGTGGTAGTCGATACTCTTGATGAGGATGCCTGCTTTTACGCAATAAATATGCTCTTGGGTAGCTCAACAACATTGAGACGTCTTCAACGTGAGGGGTTGAGGACTGCGTCCCGTTATTCTGTTCACGCCGCAGCAGTCAGTGAGCTTGTACAGCTATGGGATGCACTTTCCTTGCACAGACTTCAATTTCAAAAACAGCAAGATAGACCACCAGTTTTGTATTTACTTCCATCTCTTCGTGGCGATGGTAAGCCAGCAGGATCTGGATACGTACGCGTAGTTCTTCCATATCAAACAGGAAAAATCAAAAAAAATTGGCAAGTGAAATTAATTGATTCTCTTCCAAATCTGATTAATGTAGGGGTAATAGTAATCCAGCGTGATGGTCCATCGTGTAGCATGGATCAACTGAAGGATTGGTGCATAAATTGGAAAAAGTCAAATGGGAAAATAATATATGAAATTGACGATGATTTATTTGATGAAGATGGATTACGTCAAAGAGGGTTCAAGCAAGATACGAAAGCTCTTGTCCAAAGAGTGAAATTTCTTGCATCGATTGCAGATATTGTCACAGTGTCTACGCCTACACTAGAAGTGAAGCTTTCTGAATTCAATCAAAACATTAGATTAATCCCCAATTATTTAGATAAGATGCTCTGGCAATTAGATTCTTCCAGAAATCATAGCGAAGGCCCATTCGCCCGTTCATCCGATGCTCCTGTGCGCATTGGATACATTGGGACACCAACGCATAATGCCGATCTAGAATTGGTTGCCGAGGCTATGCGCGTAATTGAAAAAAAATATAGTACCAGAATTGAGCTAGAAGTTATTGGAGGATTTCAAAATACCTCCCCCTTATTTGGTAAACGAGTAGGATTACCTAAGTCAACAGAATACCCTCAGTTTGTACAATGGCTGTTAAAACGAGTACATTGGGATATTGGTATTATACCGCTTACAAATGATAAATTTAATCAATCAAAAAGCAATCTGAAATTTATAGAATATGCATCCCTTGATATGGCTATCGCCGTTTCAGATGTGACTACCTATGCAAATATTGCCCAACATGGACAGAACTGTCTAGTCGTAAAAAATAATAGTCAAGATTGGATTAATGCAGTCTCCACGTTAATTGAAAACCGTGACTTGCGGACTCAATTATCATTTTCTGCAAGATCGCAAGTACAGAAAAATTATCTCCTTTGTAAAAATGAGGATCAACTAATGGATGTTCTTATGAGTGTCATGCCTGGAGTTTATACATTAGAAACAACTTCTGCGCCTTGATCGGAGGAATTAATATCACTAATTATTATTATAATGTATCTATTTACCTGAATCCGTGAGTTCCAGAGTGAAAACACTTCACCCTGTGGATGAGTATTTTCCCTCTCGAGATCACGGATTCAGGCATTTAAGCAAGACTTACCCTCTGATTATTCGCACAAGAAATGCTTAACCCACCCATTAAGATAAGCCATGATTAACCCTTAAGACAAGATAGATTGAAATTTTGTATTGATATTTATATGGAGATATAACATGAATGAAAGTGTTTTCGATGATATTTTTAGACTAAGAAAATGGGGTGGCAATTCTGTATCAGGTCCAGGCTCCACGCTACAGGCTACAAAACAAATAAGAAACGAGTTAAGGGAGTTTTTTAAGGATTTTTCAATTCGATCACTTGCTGATACACCTTGTGGTGATGGGATATGGATATCGGAACTTGTTGACAAGCTTGATCTGTATTTAGGTGGTGATATCGTGTCTGATATTGTCCATCAAAATATTGAAAACCGTTTTTCTGATAATCAATTCTTTCGTATTTTTGATATTAGCTGTGACATATTACCGACTGTTGATGCAATTTTATGTAGAGACTGTCTTGTACACTTTCCGTTTGATCTCATATTCTCGACATTACGCAATTTTAAGAAAAGCGGTAGCCGTTATTTAATTACAACATCATTCCCTGCTCATTTTTCTAATATTGATATTAAAATTGGCGGATGGCGCCCCTTGAATCTACAAATAAAGCCATTTAATTTGCCAACACCACTTCGAATTATGCGCGAGCGCGTTGATAACCCTAGTGATATTTATTCAGACAAATCATTGCTGGTTTGGGATCTAAACTCAATTTTCGTGTAACCACAATATACATTTAACCATCAAGGAAATTATTTAATATTTGGATTGCTAAAATGAATAAGAATGGAAATTTACTTTTTTTTACTTATGCTGATAGGCGTTATAGCTTATTTGCTTTACCATACGCTTATTTTGCATTACGAAACAATCCTGACTCTATTGTGGAGATTTGTCTTGAAGATTATGATTGCTTTTTTAATGAATATGCAGATGGTATTGCGGAGCTTGAAAAAATTTTCCCTCATCGAGCTTTATTCCGTCAAGCAAAATGTGTTCTTACTGAACCAATGATATCTCCTAATACAGTACGTTTTGTTGAAACAGCTTTGAGTCATGCTAAATATTTGTATATTGGAGACATTGATCTCCTTATATTCGATAATGTTTGCGATATTCATTGTAAACTCATGGAAAAGCACAAAATTCCATTCAGTAATATAATAAGGCCATCATCAATTGGAACGGCATCCCCTAAACTTACTGGATTACATTTTATAAATTATGAAAATTATTACCCTCTGCCTAATATTTCAGATATTGATTTGGCAAAGGCAAATGATGAATATGTACTCTATGAAATAACACGCCGTAAGGGATTAGCAATTTCTTCCGAGTTTAAAGTTCGCCCAGAGTGCGGCATTCATATGTCTCTTAACCGTGATCCAATTGGACGCAGTACAGGAGTAAATCATTATACATACTCATCCTTAAAGACAACATCTTGGGGAGGCAGAGGGTATTATCACAAATTTCTCAAACAAATACGAGAATCATCATTTCTTAAGTTATTCCCTTATTTGAATATTGAATTCCGAACTTTGTTGTTGGTCTTAGAAGCTTTGGCCACAAAGAAATCTCGTCTTTTACATCGTATAGCCTGTGCTTTTTTATTGGATAAGCGTTTTGTTATCCAGCATGACGAAATATCTAAGTACAATCTATACAAATCCCGTGACGCTTTAATTTTGGATAAAAATTATGAGGGCGCACTTTCTTTAGCTGCTGAGGCTAGTTTGATATGGGTGTTTTCCCCTGATGTATGGCACAATTTTGCATATTCTTGTTTTTTAATGGGCAAACACGATATCGCTATTGAGGCTCTCTATCATGTCTTAGATTTGCCAGGTGGATTTGAGCTACTGCGTCAAAGCAATATAATTAATATTAATTATTCTAATATTTTAAATGCCAGCCCAGAAGGCGTAGCATTGTTGAACTTACTAAAGTCTTAATAGCTTAATTTTATATTTACAATCTTATAAAGTAATTTGTCGTAAAATCAGGTAGCGCAGTAATATCATAGTGGTTTTTCCACTATGCCGTCTCGACTACTCGCTTGGTTAGCAAATAGCACTCAACATGAAGAAAATAGATCCGTATGTTGTTATAGCAACTAATAAAACAATTACCGCTTGAAGCTTCAAATTATTCGCCATGTTGTTTTATAAACTCTGCCCAGAATTAAAACTATGCCTCGTGGCTGTAGTAATCTGGAAGGGACTCTATGATATTAGTTACTGGTAGTGCAAGTTTTATCGGTGCCAATTTTGTTCTTGACTGGCTGGCGCAAAGTAACGAAAGCGTTATTACCCTCGATAAGCTGACTTATCAAGCTGCTGAAATACTGTTTTAGGAAGGAAATTTTGGCTCAAAAAAGGGTGCTTCACCCCTTACTCACCTTGAAAAAAATGCTTGTAGGCCGTTTTATGAGGTCGTCCTTCTTGGCCCAAGACCCTGAAAACAGTATTTCAGCAACCTGTTATGCCGGTAACCTGGAGACACTTGCCTCGCTTGACGGCCACTCTGGCCACATCTTTGTGCGTGGCGATATTAGCGATAACGCGCTGGTCGCTCGCCTGCTGACCGAACACCAACCGCGCGCGGTGCTAAATTTCGCTGCTGAATCTCACGTGGACCGCTCAATTCACGGTCCCGAGGATTTCGTGCAAACCAATGTAGTCGGCACGTTTCGCCTGCTTGAATCGGTGCGCGGGTACTGGAGCGCGCTACCTGATGAGCGCAAGGCGGCATTCCGCTTCCTGCATGTATCCACCGATGAGGTTTATGGTTCGCTCGCGCCTGCTGATCCGGCTTTTACCGAAGAGAACAGGTACGAGCCCAACAGTCCTTATTCAGCCAGCAAGGCCGCGAGCGACCATCTTGTGCGCGCTTGGCATCATACCTACGGGTTGCCGGTGCTGACCACCAATTGCTCGAACAATTATGGGCCTTATCACTTTCCCGAGAAGCTGATCCCACTGATGATCGTGAATGCGCTGGCTGGCAAGCCGCTGCCGGTTTATGGCGACGGGATGCAAGTGCGCGATTGGCTTTACGTGAAAGACCATTGCAGCGCGATCCGCCGCGTGCTTGAAGCGGGGCGCGTGGGAGAGACTTATAACGTCGGCGGCTGGAATGAGATGCCCAATATCGAGATCGTCAACACCGTTTGCGCGCTGCTTGATGAATTGCGACCGCGCGCCGATGGCCGGCCTTATCGTGAGCAAATCACCTATGTGACTGACCGGCCGGGCCATGATCGCCGGTACGCGATCAACGCGCGCAAGCCGGAACGCGAACTTGGCTGGAAGCCAGCCGAGACTTTTGACAGCGGTATCCGTAAAACCGTGCAGTGGTATCTGGCAAACGAAGCCTGGGTGAAAAATGTCCAGAGCGGCGCTTACCGCGAGTGGGTGCACAAGCATTACGGCGCCGACATGAAAGTCAATCCATGAATATCCTGCTGTTCGGCAAAAGCGAGCAAACCGGTTGCTGAACGAAATTCTTTGAACCTGGACATTACGATGACACGACGCAAGGGCATCATCCTCGCCGGAGGTTCCGGCACCCGGCTGCATCCGGCCACACTGGCGATGAGCAAACAATTGCTGCCGGTTTATGATAAGCCGATGGTTTATTACCCGCTGGCCACGCTCATGCTGGCGGGCATTCGCGAGATTTTGCTGATCAGCACGCCGCAGGACACGCCACGCTTTGAGCAATTGCTGGGCGATGGCTTGCAGTGGGGCATCCAATTGCGTTATGCGGCGCAACCCAGTCCTGACGGGCTTGCGCAGGCTTTCATTATTGGGGATCGCTTTGTGGGCGATGCGCCGAGCGCGCTGGTGTTGGGCGACAATATCTACTATGGTCATGACTTTCAGCACCTGCTGGGCAATGCCGATGCGCAAACGCAGGGTGCGACCATTTTTGCCTACCATGTGCAAGACCCGGAGCGCTACGGCGTGGTCGCGTTCGATTCGCGGGGCAAGGCCGTGAGTATTCAGGAAAAACCCGCACAACCCCAGAGCAACTATGCGGTTACGGGCTTGTACTTCTACGACAACCAGGTGGTGGATATTGCCAAGTCTGTTAAGCCGAGCGCACGCGGCGAACTGGAGATTACCTCGGTCAATCAGGCCTACCTGGAACGCGGCCAATTGAACGTGCAGATCATGCAGCGCGGTTACGCCTGGCTGGATACCGGCACGCACCAAAGTTTGCTCGAAGCCAGCCAATTCATTGCCACGTTGGAACACCGGCAGGGTTTGAAAATCGCCTGTCCCGAGGAAATTGCGTGGCGTCAAGGGTTCATCAATGACGAGCAACTTGCACGATTGGCGCAGCCGCTGCTGAAGAGTGGTTACGGCCAGTATTTAAAGGATTTGTTGGATAAGGAGCAGTTCTGATGCAGATCACCCCTACCGCACTGCCTGGAGTGCTGTTGATTGAGCCGAAGGTGTTCGGTGATGCTCGCGGCTTTTTTTATGAAAGCTTCAACCAGCGGGATTTCGACGCCGCCATTGGCCGCCATGTCGATTTCGTGCAGGACAACCATTCGCGTTCGGCGCGGGGTGTGCTGCGCGGTCTGCACTACCAGATCCAGCAATCGCAAGGCAAACTGGTTCGCGTGGTACGTGGCAGTGTGTTCGACGTGGCCGTGGATATCCGCCGTTCGTCGTCTGACTTTGGCCGCTGGGTCGGCGTTGAACTCAGTGAAGCCAATCATCGTCAACTCTGGATTCCCGAAGGTTTTGCGCATGGTTTTCTGGTATTGAGCGAATCGGCGGAGTTTCTCTACAAAACTACGGATTACTACGCACCTGCACATGAACGGTCGATCATCTGGAATGACCCGCAACTGGCGATAACCTGGCCTGATTGTGGCATTGCGCCTCAACTCTCAGCCAAGGACCAGGAGGGAGTCATGCTGGCCAATGCTGAGATTTACGCCTGATTTTTAGTATTGAAATGAAAATTACAATCGCTGGTACCGGCTATGTCGGACTTTCTCTTGCTGTATTGCTCGCACAGCACAATGAAGTCGTCGCCTTGGATATCATTCCTGAAAAAGTGGAAATGCTTAACCGGAGGCAGTCGACCATCGAGGATGCAGAAATCGATGATTTCCTTGCGCATAAGCCGCTCAACTTACGAGCCACGCTTGACAAGGCAGAGGCTTACACCGGCACCGACTATGTGATCATCGCCACACCTACCGACTACGATCCAGAAACGAATTACTTCGACACGCGCTCCATCGAGACGGTTATTCGTGACGTGAAGGAGATCAATCCGCACGCGGTGATGGTGATTAAATCGACTATTCCGGTTGGTTACACAGCGCGCACGCGCGAGGCATTGGATACTGAAAACCTGATTTTTTCTCCTGAATTTTTACGCGAGGGCAGGGCGCTGTACGACAATCTGCACCCTTCCCGTATTATTGTCGGCGAGCGCTCCCACCGTGCGGAAACCTTTGCCAACCTGCTCAAACAAGGCGCCATCAAGCAGGATATTCCTGCACTGTTTACCGGCAGCACCGAGGCCGAGGCAATCAAGCTTTTTGCCAATACCTATCTGGCCATGCGCGTGGCTTACTTCAATGAGTTGGATACCTACGCGGCCCAACATGGGCTGGACACGCGCGCCATCATCGAGGGAGTGTGCCTCGACCCGCGTATTGGCGGGCATTACAACAACCCGAGTTTTGGCTATGGCGGCTATTGTCTGCCCAAGGACACCAAACAACTGTTGGCCAATTATCACGATGTTCCCCAAAACCTGATTCATGCAATTGTGGCGTCCAACAGTACGCGCAAAGATTTTGTCGCCGCCAGCATTCTGGAGCGGAACCCAAAGGTGGTGGGCATTTATCGCCTGGTGATGAAGGCGGGGTCGGACAACTTCCGCGCTTCCAGCATTCAAGGGGTGATGAAGCGCCTCAAGGCCAAGGGCGTTGAGGTGATTGTGTATGAGCCGGCCTTGGCTGAGGCTACCTTCTTCAATTCGGAGGTGGTGCATGATCTGGCGGATTTCAAACGACGTGCGGATGTGATCGTGGCGAACCGCAAGACCGATGATTTGATGGATGTGGCGGATAAGGTGTATACGCGCGATTTGTTTGGCGGAGATGCGTGATAGGCAAGGCATACTTGTCTTTGTTCCTCAAAGACTCCTGGTGCGAATACCCGTCGAACCGGCTTGATTCGGGTCTTGGCCCAATACAAGAGGTTTCGTTTCAAGTCGTCATTCCCGCGAAGGCGGGAATCCAGTGGGCCTTGGTTATGACCGGAAGATGGATACGTCGCCTGGATTCCCGCTTACGCGGGAATGACGAAATCATGGGTCTGCGCTTGACTGAACCGCATTGGGCCTTGACCGGCTATCTGCCGGATGCCGCATTGGGGCTACTGGACGGGAAGACACCTGCCTCATGGTTGCTGGGTGACGTTTGCTGTTGCGCAACGAACAGGCGAAGCAGTCTTGATTTCTGATTCGTCTTCGATATACTGAATGCAATGAATGCAACTTAACAGGAACGCATCTTATGGCAATGATCACCGTTCGAAACCTCTCTGACGAAGTTCACCGCGCGTTGCGGGTGCGTGCAGCCCAGCATGGCCGCAGTGCCGAGGCCGAAGTACGCGACATTCTGGAAACGGCCGTGCGACCGCCTGAGCGTGTCAAGCTCGGTTCGTTGTTGGTGTCGATCGCCCGCGAAGCGGGCGGGCTGACTGATGAGGAAGCGGAGACGTTCAACAACATCCGCGACAAGACGCCAGCCAAACCGATGGGCTTTGAAAAATGATCTTGCTCGACACCAACATCATTTCGGAGCTGTGGCGGATTGCACCGAGTGCCAGCGTGCTGACGTGGATTGATGCGCAAGCGGTCGAGACCTTGTATCTGTCCGCCATTACCGTGGCGGAACTGCATTTCGGCTTGGCAACGATGCCGACCGGCAAACGCCGCACGATCTATCAGGATCGTTTGGAGCAGGAAGTCTTGCCGACTTTCGCGGGACGCGTGCTGCCGTTCAATCTGGATGCTTCACAAGCCTATGCTGGCTTGATGGCACGCGCGCAAGCTGCGGGCAAAGCCATCAGTCAGGCAGATGGCTATATCGCGGCCAGCGCCTTGGCACACGGCTTTTCCGTGGCTACGCGCGACGTTTCGCCGTTCAAGGCTGCCGGCTTGAATGTCATCAATCCGTGGCTCAAGAACACAACGGCTATGGAAGATGCGTGATGGGCGCGTGGATCAAGAGGTTGCGCTCGACAAGCGCCGAGGATGCGCTGTGGGCCAGCTACCAGCGGGGCTTGTACATTTCGGTATCTTCCGCTGAGCCGCGCGGAGCATTGGGCTGGCGATGGTATTTCGCCAAGACGGTGGCTGCCGCCGCTTGCGGTGATGAGGAGGCGGCACGCCGATATTTGGCCTTGTTCCTCAAGACGCCTGGCGCAAATGCCCGCCGGGCTGACTTGATTCGGGCCTTGGCCGGCTATCTGCCGGATGCGGCATTGGGGCTGCTGGAGCGGAAAACGGAGTTGCCTCATGGCTGGCGGGTAGCGCTGTTGTTGCGCAATGGGCAAGCAGAACAAGCGCGCCAGTACCTGAGCGCGTTGCCCGCCAAGGCGTTTGCTGCTTCTCCGGATCTGGCATTGTTGAAGGCCAATGCGTTTGGAGGCTCGCCTGCGGATTTGTTGCAGGGAGTGAACGGTTTTCTCGGCCGGTATGGCTTGCCGGGCGTGCGCTTGCGCGATGCGGCGCATGCGCCGTCGCCGGTCAATATGGTTGCGGCTGACGCATCGGGTACGGTGGATGGGCCTTTGGTGTCGGTGCTGATGACGACGTTCCGGACTGGCGCGCGCGCGGTGGCCGCGGTGCGCTCGGTGCTGGCGCAGCGCTATCGCAATTTCGAATTGATCGTGCTGGACGATGCCAGTGATGACGATACGCCGGAGTTGATGCGTGATTTGGCGCGCGAGGATGAGCGGATTCGGTTCGTGCCACTGCCGCGCAATGTTGGAACTTACGCCACAAAATTGATCGGATTGCGGCTGGCGCGGGGCGAGTTGGTGACGTGCCACGATTCCGACGATTGGTCACATCCGGAAAAACTGTTGCGCCAGGTGGCGCCGCTGATGAAGGATGCGCGATTGGTGGCAACGGTATCTTATTGGGTGCGGATGCAGGATGATGGCCTGTTTTACGCCCGCCAGGTGTATCCGCTGATGCGAATGAATCTGTCGTCGCTGCTGTTCCGGCGCGAGCGGGTGCTGCGCGAGGCCGGTGCGTGGGATGGTGGCGTGCGCACGGGCGCTGACAGCGAGTTCTGGGCGCGCTTGCGGCTGGTGTTTGGGGATAAGGCGTGTGGGCGGGTACGGTTACCCTTGAGCTTTGGCAGCCACCGGAGCGATTCCCTGATGACCAGGCCGGCTACCGGCTACGCTAAAGAAACGGGCGCGTCACTGTCCCGCATCGCATACGGGGAGGCGTGGTCGCGTTGGCATGATGAGGTTACTGCGGCAGGCCGCA
>Ga0209629_10000897_pt1 | contig 17649 bp, 18 predicted proteins | sample TergutCu122P5_FD_187286 | JGI IMG/M metagenome (GOLD analysis project Ga0209629, IMG submission 187286) | Cubitermes ugandensis P5 segment gut microbial communities from Kakamega Forest, Kenya - Cu122 P5 (SPAdes) (version 2) | ecosystem: Host-associated > Arthropoda: Insects > Digestive system...
GGCGCCGAACGCCGTGTACGACGACGCGAACTACAGCGCGGACGACAACCTGAACGAGGAATCCGTCGTGGTAAAGGCAATTTACGGCGCGACGTCGTTCTTGTTCGCGGCGGACGCGTCGGCGCGCTCGGAGGCGGACATGCTGGCGATGAAATACGACCTGTCCGCCGACGTGCTAAAGGTCGGCCACCACGGCAGCACGACGAGCACCGGCCCGGCGTTCCTTGCGGCCGTGCGCCCGAGTATCGCCGTGATCCCCTGCGGCAAGGACAACCCCTACGGGCACCCGCACACGAAGATACTCGACAGGCTGAACAAAAGCGGCGCGAAGGTGTACAGGACAGACCTGGACGGGACAATCCGCATGGTCAGCGACGGGACGACGATAAGCGTGACGACGGGGAAGTGAGGGATAATAAACCAATGCGGGAAACATACGTGGTCGACAGGTTCGAGGGCGGCTATGCTGTCTGCGAGGACATCGCGACGCTGGAGACAATCAACGTGCCGCGGGACAGGCTCCCGGGAGCAAAGGCCGGCGACGTCATAATCCGGAAAACCGGCGGTTTTGAAATCGACCGCGCCCGGACGGCGGCGCGGGAACAGAGGATCGGGCGGCTGTTTGAAAAACTTAAAGCCGCCGGATCAAATCGGAAATTATCGAATCGGTAATCATAGATATCGGAGGGCCGCAGATGATAAAATACGACGTGAACATCGACCTGGCGAACGAAGCCAAGGCTGAAATCTCCGCTTTCCTGGGAGGGGGCGACAGCCGCATACTCAGCAAGCCGGCGGACTTCGCCTGCCTCTACGACATCGGCCTCGCAGGCTACAGGCATCCCGTTCTTGTCCTCAAAACCGAGGAACCCGGCTCCAAGCAGCTGATCGCCATGCGGTACGACCGCGTCGAGGGCGTCTGCCGCGACATGATAAACCACCTGGTAAACGACTGCGCCGCCGTGGGCGCGGCGCCGCTCGCCGTGCAGGACGCGGTCATATGCGGCAAACTGGACAAAAACATTCTCAAGCGCGTCATAAAGGCGATTTCCGAAGCCTGCGCCGAAAACGGCTGCCTGCTGACCGGCGGGGAGACGTCCGAGCAGCCCCAGGTCATCGAGGAAGGCAGATATATCCTGACCTCCAGCATAGTCGGGGTCGTGGAGAAGGATCAAATCATCGACGGGCGCGGCATCGCCCCGGGGGACGCGGTCGTCGGCCTGGCCTCCAACGGCGTCCACACCAACGGCTATACCTTGATCCGCCGCCTTATGGCCGAAAAGCCGGAGATACTTGACGAGACGGCGGACGGGGAGAGCTTCACCGACGCCATTCTCAGGCCGCATACGGCTTATTACGGCGCGCTGAGGGGCCTGTTCGGCAAAGGCCTCCTGAAGGGCCTGGCGCATATCACGGGCGGCGGCGTTCGCGAGAACCTGAACCGCGTTTTGCCGGACGGCGCGGACGCGGTCATAGAGCTGGACAGGTACGACATCCCTGAGATTTTCAGAATCATCCGCAGATACAGCGGGCTCGACGACGCTTCTATGCTAAGAACGTACAACATGGGTGTCGGATACGCGGCCGTGACCGCGGCGAAGGACGCGGAGGAAGTCATCCGGCATTTTGACGGCATGGGAGTCCCGGCGAAAGTCATCGGGAGGATAGTCACGGGGAACCGGCGGGTGGAATGCGTCGGAGGGTTTATGTGGTGATTCGTATTAATCGTAAAGAAAACCAGGTGATTCCATGTCCGCCCTGACCTTAATCCCCTGCGTTTCCGAGCGGGAGAACAACATCGCGTATCAGTTCCGGCTCACGGGGCAGCGGGTTTTCTCCCTGGAGGAAGCCCTTTTTTACGTGTTCCACAACTGGAGGCAGTGCGTGGACGACTTCTGCGGCGAGGAGTTCGAGGCGTGGGTCAGAGACGCGCTGGGGCTCCCGTATCACGCCTCGAGGATAAAGCGCCTCGCCGGGGCCGGGAGTTTCAGCGAGCGGCTGATCGGGTTTTTACAGATACTGGACTATTTCGGCTCCGGCGAGCTCTCCGCGCTAAACGGCGAGCTGGGGGACTGGGAGAAGCGGCTGGAGTGGGAAAAGCTAAAGGAGCGCGGGGACTACGCGATGTCCGCGGGAGAACCGGCCATGGCCGCGGCCCTGTACCGGCGCGCCCTGTTCTGCCGGCGCGACCCGCGGCTGCTGAACAACATCGGCGTGGCGATGATGGAACTGGAGCTTTTCCCGGAGGCGCTGGCGTATCTGGAGGAGGCCGTAAAACAGCTTTTAGACGGCGATGTGGAGGCGGAGGCCGGCGCCGCGCCCGGCGGGACGCGTGTCCGGATGCTCGTGAACTATGCCGAGGCGGCGGTCTACGCGCACTCGTTCGGGGCCGCCGAGAGCTGCTTGAAAGACCTGTCGGGCATAGCGGAGCGGCACGTCATAGAATATCTGTACGGAGAACTGGAATTCGAGGCAGGAAAGCCGGCCACGGCGGCCGAGCGCTTCGAGACCGCGATCGCGCTGAAGCCGGAGAGGCGGTATATCTACCGCCTGGCTGAGGTCTGCGCGAAGCTGCGGAGCTACGGCAGGGCCGAGGACGCGCTTTTCATGATCCCGGAGCAGGACGCCGGATTTTATATGAAGCTGGCGGAGATCAACGCCGCGGAGGACGACCCGGCCGCCGCGGCCAAGGCCACGGAAAGGGCGATCGAAGCCGGCCCGCCCGGCGCCGAGCTCTGGACGCGCCTGGCGGCGTACCGCCGGCTGGACCGCGACGCGGAGGGGGCTCAGTCCGCCATAGAAAAGGCGCTCGCGGCCGACCCGGAAAACGACAGGGCCCGCCTGGAACAGGCGCGGATCAGGAAGGCGGCGGGCAGGACAAAGGAGTACCAGCAGATACTGCGCGGCATGCTGAGAGAGTTCAAGGAAAAATACAGGGAGACATACGGGGAGATGTAGGCGTGACTGTTCTTATAACCGGTTCCTCCCGCGGCATCGGCCTCGCGATAGCCGAGCGCTTCGCGCGGGAGGGGCACAGAATCGTCCTCAACTGCGCGTCCGGCGCGGACGAGCTGGAGCGGGCGCGGCAAAGGCTGGCGGAGTTAAACCCCGGGGTCATGGCGGTACGGGCGGATGTCTCCGATTTTGAGCAGGTTTCGGCCATGTTCGCCGGCGTCAGACGCGCTTTCGGCGACGTCGGCGTCCTCGTGAACAACGCGGGTATAGCCGATTTCGGGCTGTTTCAGGATATGGAACCGCCCGCGTGGGACAGGATACTCAAAACGAACCTCTATTCCGTCCTGAACTGCTGCAGGGCGGCGCTTCCCGCCATGATACGCCGGAAAAGCGGCTGCATAGTCAACATATCCTCCGTATGGGGCGGCGCGGGGGCCTCCTGCGAGGCCGTTTACGCGGCGTCAAAGGGCGGGGCGGACGCGTTCACCCGGTCGCTGGCGAAGGAGCTCGGGCCCAGCGGCGTCCGCGTGAACGCCATAGCCTGCGGGGCCGTGGAGACCGGGATGAACGGCAGGCTGACGCCGGCGGAGAAGCTGGAATTCACGGCGGGCATACCCCTGGGGAGGTTCGGGACGGCGGCCGAAATCGCGGAGATCGCCTATTTCCTGGCCTCCGACGCGGCGGCGTATGTGACGGGGCAGGTGATACGGGCGGACGGGGGGCTTTGCTAGTCCGCCGATTCCCAAAACTCCCGCTTGACACCCCGCCCGTTCTGCGTTAAAATGCCCATTGTGTTTCCACTAAAACCGATTAGCCCCGGAATTCAGGAGGATAACATGAGAACCACATATATCACCAAGCCCGCGGACGTCGTGCGGAAATGGTACGTCGTCGACGCCGCCGGGCAGACCCTCGGGCGGCTTTCGTCCGAGATCGCCAAGGTGCTTCGCGGCAAGAACAAGCCGATCTTCAGCCCCAGCGTCGACGCCGGCGACTACGTCATAGTCGTCAACGCCGAAAAGATCGCGGTCACGGGAAAGAAGCTTGATCAGAAGGAATACCTCAGGCATTCGGCCTGGGTCGGCTCCCTTAAAAGGATCAAGCTCAGGGACGTGCTCGCGAAAAACCCGGAGAGCGTCATAGAGCGCGCCGTCAAGGGTATGCTCCCCAAGAACAACCTCGGCAGGCAGATGTTAAAAAAGCTCTTCGTCTACAGCGGCCCGGACCACGTCCATGCCGCGCAGAAGCCGGAACCGCTGTCGTTTCCGGGAATCTGACCGCGAGTAAAGTGAGAGGAGACAAACAATGGCATTGGTTTCGTTTTACGGAACGGGCAGGAGAAAGAGCTCCATCGCCCGCGTGTACATCCTTCCCGGAACCGGCAGGATCACCGTCAATAAAAGGGATATAGACGACTATTTCGGCCTCGAGACCCTGAAGCTAATCGTCCGCCAGCCGCTCGAGCTGACGGGGACGGGCTCGCGCTTCGACGTGAAGGTCAACGTGTTCGGCGGCGGCTATACAGGCCAGGCCGGGGCGATCCGGCACGGCATCTCCCGCGCGCTTCTGCTCGTGGACGCGGAATTGCGGCCGGTACTGAAAAAGGCGGGGTTCCTGACGCGGGACCCGAGGATGAAGGAGCGCAAGAAGTACGGCCTGAAGGGCGCGCGCAGGGCTCCGCAGTTCTCGAAGAGGTAATCTGTTATGAGTACATTTTCGTGGTTTTCGCGAAAATGTACGAATTTGGCGCGACAGTTTCGGAGGTGAGATAGATGGGCGCTATATGCCCGAAGGGCAAACACTCGAAAGGCAGAAGGGACAGGCGCAGGGCGCAGAGCTGGCGGATACCGGTCATGAGCCTCGTCACGTGCCCCAAGTGCGGGGAGATCATGCGCTCCCACAGGGCCTGCAGGAAGTGCGGGACTTATAATAAAAGGGAAGTTTTGAAGGTCGCGGAGTAATGGCGCGGGAACAGTTCGTAAATGGTACGTAAATAGTACGTAAATAGTACGCCTTCCGCGGTTTACAGACAATGAAAATTGGTATAAAATAAAAAGACAGCGGACGCTGTCTTTTGTTTTGCCAACCATATTGTCATTCTGAGGCGAAGCCTCCCGTTGTCATTCTGAGGCGAAGCTTTCCGTTGTCATTCTGGGGCGAAGCCTCCCGTTGTCATTCTGAGGCGAAGTCTTCCGTTGTCATTCTGAGGCGAAGCCGAAGAATCTTAGATCCTTCGCTGCGCTCAGGATGACAGGCGGACCTTTATTTGCGGTACGGCGTACCGGAGAAAGAAGGAGTGGTAAATGATAAAACCGCTGGTCATCGGCATCGCGGGCGGCTCCGGCTGCGGCAAGTCGGATTTTTGCGAGGTTTTGGCGAAAAGCCTCCCCGAATACCGGGTATGTCAGATACACATGGATCGGTATTACCGCGACCCGCTCCCGCAAATGATTTCCCCCCTGACCGGACGCCAAGGCGACGACTTCAACCACCCGGATTCCGTGGACTATGAAAAGCCGCTGGATCTGATACGGACCATACGATCCGATGGTATCTGGAATACGCAAAATTCCGGGAGCAGAAGTACGCGCTGCCGTCGAAGGTATACGCCGACATAATTCTGAACGGGTACAGGCTGGACGGGGCCGCGCCGGAGGTTTTGGCGGCGTGGGTAAGGTCGGAGGCGGAGGATAAACAATGTCATACAGGATAGTCAGGTTTGACGGTTCGATGCTGAAACTTCTGCCACAACCACAGGAAGAGTTTGACATAATAGGCAGGCTTGTACCCAGATATGACGGCAAGGAATGGAGCGTGTCCGAGGAACTGCTGGACATTCCGTATGAGAAAACATACCCGGACGATGTGTTTGACCCGGCGATGTATGTCGATAATCCAAACGAGGCGGCTTTTATCGCGATGCTTGACAGTCGGCGCGTCGGTAGTATACGTTTGGGCAGGCGTTGGAACAGAAACGCTTTTATTGATGATTTGACGGTGGATAAAGCTCATCGGGGGCGAGGAGTCGGAACAATGCTGATGGATTCGGCGGTTAATTGGGGAAGGGGCAACGGTTATCATGGAATTTCATTGGAAACGCAAGACAATAATCTGCTCGCTTGCCGTTTCTATTTGAAATATGGTTTCAAGTTGGGCGGCATTGATTGCCGCAGTTATGACGCGTTTCCAAACCGCCGCGAAACGGCGTTGTATTTTTATCTTTTGCCATAATTCAGCCAAAATGGAGGTATTCCATGATTACAATCGCCGTGGACGCGGCCGGCGGGGATCACGCCCCGGCCGAGGCGGTCAAAGGCGCGGCGGCCGCGCTCAAAAATCCCGGAATAAAGCTCGTCCTCCTGGGAAACGAAGCCGCCGTCCGGGCCGAGCTGGACAGGATCCCCGGCTGCGACAAAACGCGGCTCGAAGTCGTCAGCGCGCCGGAGATCATCACCAACGACGAGCACCCCGCCGCGGCCATTAAGGCCAAGAAGAACAGCTCCATCGTCGTCGGGCTCAACATGGTCAGGCGCGGCGAGGCCGCCGCCTTCGTCTCCGCAGGGTCTACGGGCGCGCTCCTGACGGGGGCGACTGTGATCGTGGGGCGCATAAAGGGCGTCGACCGGCCCGTTCTGGGTACGGCCTTGCCCAACGCGAAGGGGTTCACTTTCCTGGCGGACAGCGGCGCGAACGTGGACGCCAAGCCGCAGTATCTGGCGCAGTACGCCCAGATGGGCGCGGTCTACGCCGAGCACATCCTCGGCGTGGCGAACCCACGGGTCGGCCTGGTGAACATCGGCGCGGAACAAGGCAAGGGCAACGAGCTGACCAAGGAGGCCTACCCCCTCCTGGAGGCCGCCGGGGTCAACTTCACAGGCAACGTGGAGGCGCGGGACATCCCGCTTGGCGCGGTGGACGTGGCCGTCTGCGACGCCTTCGTCGGGAACGTCATCCTGAAATACACCGAGGGCATGGCAGGCGCGATGCTCGGCATGATAAAGAAGGAGCTCATGTCGTCGGCGCTCTCGAAGCTCGGCGCGATGCTTGCGAAAAACGCGTTCAGGCGGCTGAAAAAGAGCTTCGACTACTCCGAGGTCGGCGGCGCGCCGTTCCTGGGCCTTAGGGGCCTGGTAGTCAAGGCCCACGGGAGCTCCGAAAGCCGGGCCTTCGAGGCGGCGATCGAAAAGTGCGCGCTGTTCGCGGAGAGGGACATCGTGGATAAGACGGAGAGGCTGCTGGCGAAGACGGCCGGGGAAACGCAAGCCGCGGAATAAATCAACATTTGCCTCAGAATGACAATGACGCTGCTTTTGGGATGAGTTCAGGAGGGATTCCATGCCCGAACTGTGGGACATATACGACGAAAACGGCGATAAAACGGGCCGCCTGCACGAGCGCGGCAAACCATTGCAAAACGGCGAATACAACCTTGGCGTAGATGTCTGGATAACAAACGGCCGGGGAGAGTTTCTCATATCTAAACGCGCGCCGGACAAGACATTGCCTGACTTATGGCATACGACCGGCGGTTGCGCCGTCACCGGGGAGGACGGCTTGTCAGCCGCGCTGCGCGAAACCCTGGAGGAATTGGGTATTGCCTTAAGTTCTGCAAACGGCTGCCTTTTCAAAAGGCTCAGGCGTCCGTACTGGGATGACCCCGGCGGCTTTTTCTCCGACGTCTGGCTTTTCCGGCAGGATGTCGATATTTCAGCGGTCGTGTGCCAGCCGGAAGAGATCAGCGCAGCGATGTGGGCGGACAAAAACGCTATTAAGCGAATGATGGACGACGGCGCGTTTGTCTCCCGGAAGGCATATCCTTATATAGATCTTTATCCGTACATAGACGAACTGTTCGATTTTGCGCTGCATTTCGAATCCGGAGGGTAAATCCAGACTATGGGACACGCGGAGCTTCGCCTTCAAAAATACGTCGCCGAATGCGGCGCGGCCTCCAGGCGCAAAGCCGAGGAAATGATAACGGCGGGCCGCGTGTCCGTCAACGGCCTGACCGTGACGGAGCTCGGGACAAAGGTCCGCGAGGGCGAGGATGAGGTGCGCCTGGACGGCAGGCTCATCCGGCCGGAGCGAAGGCTCGTCTACGTCATGCTGAACAAGCCGGAGGGCTACGTCACCTCCGCGTCCGACCCGGAGGGCAGGCCCACGGTCATGGAACTGGTGCGGGAGATACCGGAGCGGCTCGTCCCCGTCGGGCGGCTGGACTACAACACATCCGGCCTGCTGCTGCTGACCAACGACGGCGGCCTCGTGTTCCGCCTGACCCATCCGCGCCACGAGGTCGCGAAGACCTACGCCGCGAAGCTGATGGGCGTTCCGGGCCCGGAGGCGCTAAGGAAATTCAGGGGCGGCGTGTACATCGACGGCGTAAAGACCGCGCCGGCTAAGATAAAGGTGCTTAAAATCGAGGACGATCCCCAAAACGCGGCGGACAGACAGGCGGGCCGCGAGGCAGACGCGCAAGCGGGCGGCGCTGCGGACTCGCGGGCGGGCCACGCGGCGGAGAGACGGACAAGCGGTGTGGCAGACGGACGGGCGGGCCACGAGGCGGACAGACGGACAAGCGTTGCGGCAAACGGCCGGACGGGCGGCGCGGCAAACAGGAAAGCAAACGGCGGGCCGCCCGCGCAAGACGGCCGCACGGCCAGCGTGCGCATCACGATCCACGAGGGCCGGAACAGGCAGATCAGGAAGATGTGCGAGGCCATCGGGCATCCTGTGCTGTTTCTGAAACGCGTTGGCACGGGGGAGGTCTTTCTGGGGGAACTGAAAAGAGGGGAGTGGAGGTATTTGACGGGGGAGGAAGTGGAGTATTTGAAGGGGGTGTAGAAATCGCTAATTCAGTCTTAACAAAACTCTTGTATCTCTTGTTGGCAGTCTGCCTCTTGGGTCTATATGGTTGTGCAAACAAAAAAGCAACACGTTTGACAGATGCGGATACATGTATCAACCCGTATTTCTTTCAAAATGATGCTGCAAAGGCGATGTATACCGCGCAGTTTACTTTCTTAACCGAAAACCCGCTGCCAGACGAAGTAGGGCTCAAAATTGATAAGGCCGCCGGTTTTGAAAACGGCTGTTTATTTGAACTAATAATCGACTGCAGTGAGGATTTTAGCGGCCGGTTTTACGATGGGTTAGATAGGATGAATATTGGGTATTTTTTTGTTCAAAAAGACAAAATCCTTTTTTTACAAGAACCGGTTGATTCCAAGCAAATTGAAACGGAAAAATATATCCTAAGCCATGGCGCAATAGTATGCCAGGACGCTGAATTGAAGGATAATTTATCGGAAGATGATCAGGGTTTTCACGAATATATTGCAATTAACGGCAATAAGCGCGAATATCATAGTTACAACACACAGGTCGAAACCGGATTTTACCAGGACTTTGTGTGGGAAAAGGGCAAGGGATTGGTGGAGTACAGAAGTGGATTTGGGGCGCAGAAAGATGAGATATATTTGCAGTTAATCACAATAAATGAAGATAATAGCGCTACTGACGATTTCAAATGAAAAATAGACTTCTTCGGAAATTGATTTTTCATTGTCACCCTGAGCGAAGCGAAGGGTCTTAAAATCAAGATTCTTCGCTTCGCTCAGAATGACAAACGCCAATTTCCGAAGAAGCTAATCAATATAATCCTGTCCCGGGGGTTCGTTATGAGGAAAATCAGGCTTATATCCGCAGTATTCGCGGCATTGTTTTTTACTGTCCACATGTGCGTTCCCGCCCTCCCCGCTTCCGTCTCCGCCTCCTCCCTCCCCGCCGTCCTCCGCGTCGGCCTGGAGTCCTCCTGGCGCAACGCCGGCTCCGTCCCGATAGACAGCCCCGCCCTGGCGGTGGGCTATAACCTCGGCGGCAACGGCAACGCCGATTTAATCGGAAACGCCGCGGCCGTGATTACGCGCTCGTCCGCGTTCGTGGCCGTCCCGGCGCCCGGCCCCTTCGTCAGGAAAGCCTCCGCCGCGTCATACGGCGACGCGGCCGCTTTGGCGCGGTCGCTGGCCGGTTCCGGGCAAGGCGCGGCCCCGGCGCTGGATTCGGACGGGACGTGGTCGGTTTTTGCCTATGGCTACGCCTCCGAGGCGGCGGCCCGGGCGGACGCCGACGCAAGCGGCGGGGCGTTTCTGGCGGACAACGGCCTCCGCGTAATGCTTACGGACGGCGGCATATGCGCCGTGGTGTTCGAGAACGGCGCCGGTTTTTGCCGCGTGGCGGACGCCTATCAGGGGGCGACGAGCCTCGGCGGGAGAAGCTACAGGGGCGCGATAGAGCTGACGCGCGCGGGCGGCGGGCTGACGGCGGTGAACGTAGTCTCGTTCCAGGATTACCTGAAGAGCGTCGTGCCGTCGGAAATGCCGCCGGGCTGGAGCCCGGAGGCGCTTAAGGCCCAGGCCGTGGCCTGCCGGAACTACGCGCTCGCGAACATGAATTCGCACGCGGGCCAGGGTTACGACCTGTGCGACAAGGTGCACTGTCAGAACTACGCCGGCGCGGGCGGCGAGGCGGCGAGCACGAACGCCGCCGTGGACGCCACCGACGGCTATCTCATATACTACGGCGGAATGCCTGTCGACGCGGTCTATTTTTCGTCGAGCGGCGGCGTCACGGAGAACTCGGAAAACGTCTGGTCGAACGCGGTGCCATATTTAAGGAGCGTTGATGACCCCTACGAGTACGAGCCGAAAGAGTGGGTCAGGAGCTTCACGCTGGAAGAGCTGACGCGCCTCGTCGACGCGGGCGGCGCGTCCATAGGCGCGGTGACGGGCGTCTCTGTGACGGCGGAGCCGTCCGGCCGCGCGGCGGCGCTGTATATCAGCGGGACCAGCGGCGTCAGGACTTTGCTGAAGGAAGAGATACGCACATTTTTCGCCAATTCCGCCGGAGGGCCGCTGGAGAGCCGCAATTTCACCATACAAACCGGCGGTCCCGCCGGCGCGGGGGCGGTCTGCGCCCGGGGGGCTTCGGGCGACGTTTGGGCCGCCTTCCCCGGCCTTTACGCCGCCGGCAAAAACGGGATACAAAAGATCGACTCCGCAGCGGCCGTGGATGCCAAGGGAAGCGTCGTCTACCTCGGGGCCGCGCAAAACCTCCCCGCCGCCGGCGTGACTTTTACCGGAAGGGGCTGGGGCCACGGCGTTGGCATGAGCCAGCGCGGGGCGGAGGGCCTCGCGAGGCGGGGATACGACTTTATCGCGATTCTGCAATACTATTACACCGGAGTTTCCGTGACAAATGGCTGAACGCATAAGGCGGCATCCGCTTATCGGCGCTTTGCTGAGCCTGCGCGGCAACGCTCGGGCCTGCGTCTACACGGAGCCGCTCTGGGGGATCCCGTTTTTCCTCTATACCCCGTTCGTCACGCTCTATATGCACAGGCTCGGGGTCGGCGACGCGCGGATCGGGCTGATAGCCTCGGCCGCGATGGCCTTCCAGATAGTTTTTTCGCTTCTGTCCGGGCCGATCACCGACAAACTCGGCAGACGGAAGACGACGCTCTTCTGCGACCTGTTGTCCTGGTCCGTCCCTGTGATCGTCTGGGCGTTCGCGAGGGATTTCTGGTGGTTTTTGGCCGCGGCGGTCCTGAACGGCGTAAGCCTTATCGGCGCGAACTCGTGGACGTGCCTGCTCGTGGAGAGCGCTGAGCACGACAGGCTGATAGACATATACACCTGGGTGACGATCTCGGGGCTTCTCGCGGCGTTCCTCGCCCCGGTCTCCGGCGCGCTGGTGCAAAAATACTCCGTGGTCCCGGTGATGCGCGCGCTTTATATCTTCGCGTTCGTCCTGATGACGGCCAAGTTCGTCACACTCTACATTTTTTCGGCCGAGACTGCCCGCGGCAAAGAGCGCATGGCGCAGGCCCGCGGCGTCCCGCTCTGGCGGCTCGCCGCCGGTTCCGGGAGCGTTCTGGCCGGGGTGTTCAGGAACAGGCAGACGGCCTGCGTCGTGGCCATATACGTGCTTTTCAACATCCAGTCGGTCGTGGCCGGGAACTTCTTCCCGCTCTACGTGACGGGCAGCCTGGGCGTCCCGGACAGCCTGGTGGCCTACTTCCCGATTATCCGGTCGGCGGTCATGCTCGCGTTTCTGTTCGGCGTCCAGCACCTGCTCGTCAGGCTCAATTTCCGCGCGCCGATGTTTATGGGCCTCGGCCTCTACTTCGCGGGGACGCTCCTGCTGATCCTGCCGTGGGCGGGCGGACTCGCCCGGCCGATACTGTACACGCTCTTCGAGTCCTTCGCCTTCGCCATAGTCTCGCCGCGCAAGGACTCGCTCGTCATCATCTTCGTCGACCCGAAGGACAGGGCGCGGATCATGGGCGCGATATACGCGCTGATGCTGGCGCTGTCCGCGCCGTTCGGCTGGATCGCGGGCGCGCTGTCGTCCGTGAACCGCGCGTACCCGTTTTATCTGAACCTCGGGGTTTTCCTGGCGTTCGTTGGGGCGGTGGGGATTCTGAGGGACGTAAAGACAAGCGAAAGGATCATTCCATGACACCTGAACAATCTGCCGCCCTGAAAAAATCCGATTTCCGCTTCGACCTTCCCGAACGCCTGATCGCCCAGGAGCCTCTCGCCGACCGCGCCGCCTCGAGGCTGATGATCCTCGACAGGAAAACCGGCGCGGTCCGGCATTCCCGTTTCCGCGACATCGCGGCGGAGTTCCGGCGCGGCGACTGCCTGGTCATAAACGACACCAAGGTCATCCCCGCCAGGCTCCGGGGCTATAAAAAGACCGGGGGCCGCGTGGAGCTCTTGCTGCTTCGGAAGCTCGGCGCGAACCGGTGGGAGACGCTGGCCCGCCCAGGCAGGATCGTCAGGCCCGGCGACGAGATATTCTTCGGCGACGGGCTTCTGACCGCGGAGATCGCCGGCCGCGCCGACGGCGGCAACAGGGTCGTCGAGTTCCGTTTCGACGGGCTTTTTGAGGATGTATTGGAAAAGCTCGGGGAAGCGCCGCTGCCGCCCTATATAAAGCGCGCTTTGGCGGACAAAAACCGCTATCAGACGGTCTACGCGGCCCGCGAGGGCTCCGCCGCCGCGCCGACCGCCGGGCTGCACTTCACCGAAGAGCTGCTCGGGGAGGTTTCCGCCATGGGCGTCGCGATCGCCCGGCTGACCTTGCACGTGGGGCTCGGGACGTTCAGGCCGGTCAGGGCCGAAAACATCGACGAGCACGTCATGCACGAGGAGGAGTTCTCCGTGGCCCCGGACCAGGCGGAAATAATCAACGGCGCCAGGCGTTCCGGCGGCCGCGTGATAGCCGTCGGCACGACGAGCGTCCGGACGCTGGAGTCCTGCGCCCGGGAGGACGGCGTCGTCGAGGCGAAAAGCGGCAGCACGGGCATTTTCATAACGCCGGGGTACAGGTTCAGGGCCGTGGACGCGATTATCACGAATTTCCACGTGCCGGAGTCCACGCTGATCATGCTCGTCTCGGCCTTCGCCGGCCGCGAAAACGTGCTGCGGGCGTACGGGGAGGCGATCAGGGAGGAGTACAGGTTCTTTAGTTTCGGGGACGCGATGCTGATAGAATAATGAGGAGAATGACCTATGCGAATCTCATCGAACGCGGAAATGCTGGAGATCAAAGGCGCGAACGGCGCGGTTTACCCGACCCTGGCCTGGGACGGGAACGGCCTCGTCCTGTTCGACGCCGGCTTTCCGGGCATGACCGGCGAGATAGTCCGGGCGGTCAGGGACGCCGGCTTTTCCGCCGAAAACATCACCTGCGTCATCCTGACGCACCAGGATATCGACCATGTCGGCTGCGTCAAAGATATCCTCCGGCTCGCGCCGGCGGCGCTGGTGATGGCGCACGAGGACGAGGCGCCCTATATAGACGGGCGCAGGACGCCGGTAAAGCTGGCGGCGATACTCGATAACTACGACAGCCTCCCCGCCGGCCGCCGGGAATGGGCCGACCGGATGAAGCCGGCCTTCGAGGCCTGCCGCGTCCAGGTCGGGAAGACTTTGACGGACGGCGAGGTTTTGCCGTTGTGCGGAGGCATAGAGGTGATACACACTCCCGGGCACACCCCCGGGCATATCTGCCTGCTGCTCAGGGAGAGCGGCGTATTGGTCGGCGGCGACGCGGTGAACATCGCGGACGGCGTTTTGACCGGCCCGAACCCGCAGCATACCTATGACGCGGAGCTCGGCGCGCGGTCGCTGGAGAAGGTGAAGAAACACGATTTCACGGCCGTGGTGTCGTATCACTGCGGGTATTTGAAAATGTGACATAAGGAGGAACCGGCAATGCTCCACAAACTGGACGACATACCCGTGACCGCCACCCTTGACCAGGCCCTGAAGCGCCTCGCCGTCACGGAGCCCGACGACGTCGCGCTGATCTCCGGCCTGTTCGGGGAGGCGAAGAGGATCGCCAGGCCGAAAGCCCTCTACCGCGAGGCGTTCGTGGAGGAGGTTTCCGGCAGGCGCGTGCGCATAGACGGCTTCGATTTCGAGAGCGACGTGCTCGCGATGAACCTTAAAAACGTCCACAGGGTTTTCGCCTATGTCTGCACCTGCGGGACGGAGGTGGACGACTGGCCGCGCGGAGAAAAGGACTATGTGGTGTCCCTGTGGCTCGACATGATAAAGGAGATGTTCCTGCGCGAGGCCGACGCCTTTCTGCGCGCCCATCTGAAAAGCGTATTCGGCCCGGGGAGGCTCTCGTCGAACAACCCCGGCTCCGGAAACGCCGAGAACTGGCCGATTTCCCAGCAGGCGGCGCTGTTCGCTTTGATCGGCGACGTGAAAGGGGAGATAGGCGTCACGCTTAAGGACACGTTTTTGATGGTGCCGATAAAGTCCACGTCGGGGCTGATCTTCCCGTCGGAGGCGGATTTCGTGAACTGCGCGCTGTGCTTCCGCGAAAACTGCCCCGGGAGAAGGGCTGAATTCGACAAAAAACTGTATGATAAGGCGTTTTGTAAAATAAGTTGATAATTTTACCGAATTGTTGTACAATAGTATCGCGCGACGGAAAAACAAAAGAAAATAGTATCCACAAAAAAAACGCCAAATAAGGAGGAATTGTTATGAAATTGGCCAGAAAAGCGCTCGCCGTTCTGCTGGCGGCGACGCTTGTGTCCGCGCCAGGTATTCTCAGCGTCCAGGCCGCGACGACGACGGTGTACAGCGCCGGCTCGGGCCTGACGGACGGCGCGGCCGTGCCGGGAATCGGGTCCGTCCCGGGGTCCATGGGCGTGGACACGGGCAGCGGCGGAGGCGGGACCGCGGTCTACAACGCCGCGGGCGACTATATCGAGGTCACGTCCGTCCCGGGGAAGGACATGAAGCCCACGCTGGCGATACTGCTGCCGGCCGCCGGCTCGCAGCTCACCGGTAAGACCGTGACCGCGGAGTTCAAGTTCCGGCCGGTCAGCGCGCACCTGTCGACGCACGACGTCTACCTTAACTTCGGCTTCGCCCACGGCGGCGGCACGCCCGGCTTCGACAACTATTTCAACGCGAAATTCTCCCAGAACGGCCAGGGCGAGATCCGCTGGACGCCGGAGAATACGATGTTCAACGTCAAAAGTCTCTTTGGGAACGTGAACCAGGGCAGCTGGTACGGCTATAAGCTCGTCTGGAACGTGGACGCGAAAACCATTGCCCTCTTCGTCAACAACAGCAGCGATACCCCCGACTATACATACGACTACAGCGGCAATCTCTCCGTCATGGACTCCGCCGACCGCTTTTCCATCGGCTACGGCAACTGGGGCGGCACCGACGCGTTCACCTACGACATAGGGAATTTCACGATCACCACGGAGGACTCGGCCTCCGGCTCCACCGTCAAAACCTGGGTCCTGAACGACCAGCTTACGCCGTATTACGGCCAGACAATGCCCGCCTACGCGCAGGATCAGTACGGCGCCATGGGAAGCGCGTCGGCGTGGGTCTATTTTGAAAACGACAAGCCTTATGTCTACGTGCCGGGCGCGCCAAGCGGCTCCGGCTTCGCGCTTCGCGTCGCCCCGGACAACTCCCCGTACAATTCCGGCGTCATTACCGCCGAATTCGACTTCCGCCTGGACAAGCCCGGCACCGACTGGGTCGAGATGGGCTTCGGCACGAACGTGACCGGAAGCGGCAACGTCTTCGCGCTTAAAGGCTTCACCAACTTCCACGAGGGGAACGCCTTCATGTTCGAGACCCAGGTGTGGAGCGGCCTGAACCCGGCGGTCTCCGCCAACCTCGGCGTCTGGTATCACGCCGTCGAGACGGTGGACTTCGTGCGTGGCACGCGCTCCATATCCGTGACGGGCGGCGGAAAGTCCGGCACGGCGCAGGCGGCGCTCGGCGCGGACGCGGCCGTCTCCCAGTTCGTCGTAAAGAACATCGAGTCCGGCGGAAACCCGCCCAACTGGAGCGTAGCCAACTGCGTCGTCACCTACACGGCCCCGCCGAAAGCGCCGACGCTTATATCGCCGAAAGACAACGCCGTGGCGGTCTCCCTGAACCCGACGCTTGCCTGGACGCCCGTGAACGCGTGGGACTACACCCTCTCCTTCTCCGAGACCCCGGATTTCAGCGGCCCCACCGCCGACTACGACGCCGGGACCGCCTCGAGCTTCACGGTCCCGGATCCGAGCCCGCTAAGCCCCGGCACCCTGTATTACTGGAAGGTGACCGCCCATCAAAACGACGGCAACTATGACAGCGGCGTCTTCAGCTTCAGGACCGACATGGCCGTCCCGGCGGACGGGGTCTACGACGCTTCGCTCTACGGCCTCATAGAGGGCGACTGGGACCAGTGGTCCCAGGCCGACAAGGACGCCTACGGCGAGGCCTATTACGTCGAGATACCCAAGCACAACTCGATGATAATCCAGACCCTTCTGGACAAGGCCGCCTCGACCGCGGCCACCCCGTCGAACCCGGACGGCATAACGACTGTCCTGCTCCCGCCCGGCATATACTGCATCGGCGCGGACGTCAGCCAACCCAGCCAGAGGTGCCTCTACATCAACTACAGCAAAACGACGCTGAAAGGCTCCGGCGTTCCGAACGGCCGCGGCCCGGCGGCCGGCGGAACGGTCCTCAAGTCCCCGTGGCGGTACAACGCCGGCCCGCTCCTGGGCAACTTCCGCGCAGCGGCGATCCAGATAAACGGCGCGGCCTGGGGCGGCCCGACCGCCGTGCACACCATCCGCATCGAGAACTTCGAGCTGGACGGCGGCGGAAAATGGACCGGCAGGTACGACTGGGGCTATGACCCGTCGATCGACTACGGCTGGGACATCGGCAACCACGGCATCAACGTCAACGTGGACAAACAGGTGGACTCCGTGTTCATCGACCACATGTACATACACGATTTCAGGGGCGAGGTCCTCTACATCGGCGGGCACAGCACCGGCTACCTGGAAGTCTCCAACTGCATAGTCGGCGGCACGAACGCCTCCTGCAACAACCTGGACGGTCAGTGGCTCTACTGCCACGACAACCAGTGGGGCCTGGCGAACGAGAACAGCCGCTTCTGGATGGAGTATTCGCCGCGCCAGTGCACGATATTGTACACCCCGCAGCCCCTTCCGGACTACGTGCCCCAGGTTATGAAGGACGCCAAGGCCTCCATATCCTATTTCTCCGACAGCACGTACCTGAACTCCGACTTCCGCCAGGCGGACACCATCGCCATCGCCCAGGCGCAAAA
>Ga0209629_10000898_pt1 | contig 17643 bp, 17 predicted proteins | sample TergutCu122P5_FD_187286 | JGI IMG/M metagenome (GOLD analysis project Ga0209629, IMG submission 187286) | Cubitermes ugandensis P5 segment gut microbial communities from Kakamega Forest, Kenya - Cu122 P5 (SPAdes) (version 2) | ecosystem: Host-associated > Arthropoda: Insects > Digestive system...
AATCTGTTTAAATTTTATTTTGAAAAAATATTATAAAATCGAATACTAACTGTCATTGCGGGCTTGACCCGCAATCTAAAACAAAGAAAAACGGCATAAATTATCAATATTTTATGATATAACATTAATTTAATTTGTTAAATAATAAAACTTTAGAACATATTAGATTGCGGGTCAAGCCCGCAATGACAAAGTGTAGTTTAGTTTTACAATTTACAAAATATAATAAATAAAATTTTGAAAAATAAAATAATCTTGAAATTTGAAATCTTGAAATTTGAAATAATAATTTTTCTTTATGAAAAAAATATTTTTAACATTTATGGTTTTTGTGCCGCTTGTTTTGGTGGCCCAGACGGAACGGATACACGAATTTTCGCGTTTTCGTTATGGCGTGGAAATCGGTTTGGAATCCTTTGCAGGCGACAAAGTCGATATTCCACAAATCCGCGAAAATCAATCGTCAAATTATTATCCTGATTACTACGACGATATGTATTATTGCGGTTATATGTACGACAGGTACAATTACACGCACTTTTTTGTCGGTTTTAAGCCCGAATATTCGCTAAATCACTTTTTTGTGGCATCGGCGGGGCTGCGGCTTTCGTTCAACAATAGTTTTATGAATTCCGACCGTAACTATTTTCTGTGGAAAGTTGCCGAAAGCGGACAAATGACTAACTATGTGAGAGTTACAAATTTAACTCAAAATAATTTTTACATTGGTTTGCCGATGGATATTAAAATTTTCACTTACAAAAGAGATGTTCGTTTTCAGCATTATTTTAAAGCGGGTTTTGTGTTCAATACGCTTGTAGCAAGTGCAACAAAGGTTAATTTTCAAAATCCTGCGATGGAAAAACCATACAGCGACCAGATTGCAAAGCAATTAAAAAAGCCGTCATTTTTCAGTGCGCAAACCTTTGTCGGAATGGGTTTTAAAATCTGACCGATGACACATCCGTTTGGAAATATTGAAATTCTTTTGCCGATAAATTTGTTAAAAAATCAACGTGCGTCATCGTTTATTTATGCCGCGCCTGTGAGTTTTATGACCACTGTAACGGTAAATATTCCCGCAGGAAAACAAAAATTGAGTTACACATATCGCACTCGAAGGTAAGGTGTCTTTGTCATTCCGAACGCAGTGAGGAATCTGTTAATAATAAGTTGTTTAGATTTTTCGCTTCGCTCAAAATGACAAAAAAATTTAATAAAATATTGAAATCTTGAAATTTGAAATTTTGAAATATATAAATTTTTATGAAAAAAAATATTCTAATAATAACAGCAATAGCAGCGATTTTGGTTTCCTGCTCAAAAAGCGAACCGCAAATGGACAGGACAATTTTTATCCCTGACCAGATTGACCCGCAGTTACCGGCGTACACCGAATGGGGTTACAACGCTTTTGGCGCAAAACTCGACCGAAAATATTTCCTTTCGTCGAACAGTATTGTGCCGTGCAGAGTGCTTTACAAAGACGGTACTTTGCGGTTTTCGCTTCGCGGACTGTACTATTCAGGTTCATATTCGCAAAATACGGAAATGTATTTGACTTTCTGTTTTCCGCTCGAACAGATAACTAAATATTCTGATTTAGTGGTACTTAACAAGAAAAATTTTTACCTGAAATCGCCCGAAATTCTTGTAATTTTAGAGAAAAAAGAAACTATTGGGCATACAGTTTATCAAACTACTGATACACTGAATGTTACAGATGGAATTTTGAGTTTCCGCCGTGCGCAATTTCTCAAAATTGACGATGAGCCAAACCGCGCAATCCTTTCGGGCGTTTTTGATTTTAGATATTTGGAAAACGGCAGCGAATTTCCAATGAGTTTTTCCGACGGACGATTTGATTTTGGAATTAACAACGACAATTTTTTTGCCTATTAAAAACACAAAAACTCGTATTTTATAGATATTTTCAAAAAAGGTATATGTGAATATGCCTTTTTTTTATTCAAAACGACTGCATATCACACAGTTTTTTGTAATATCCGCCACGTGCGATTAGTTTTTCGTGCGTTCCGCGTTCTACGATTTTTCCTTCGTGTACTACGCAAATTTCGTCTGCGCGTTTGATAGTCGAGAGGCGATGCGCCACAACAAGCGTAGTGCGGTTTTTCATCAAATTTTCGAGTGCCTGCTGCACAAGTTTTTCACTTTCGGTATCGAGTGCCGAAGTTGCCTCGTCGAGAATAAGAATTGGCGGATTTTTCAAAATTGCCCGCGCAATGCTTATTCGCTGCCGTTGTCCGCCCGAAAGTTTTGAGCCGCGGTCGCCGATTGTGCTGTCGTAGCCGTTTTCTGTGGCGATGATAAAATCGTGCGCATTTGCAATTTTCGCCGCCTCAACAACCTGCTCAAGTGTTGCGTTTTCGACCCCAAAAGCAATATTATTGAAAAAAGTATCGTTAAAAAGTATTGCTTCCTGATTTACATTTCCCATTTTGGAACGTAAATCGCTCATTTTAAAGTTTTTAATATTAATTCCATCAATAAAAACGCCGCCCTGCTGAACATCATAAAAACGCGGTAGCAAATCCACCAAAGTTGATTTTCCCGAACCGCTTTGCCCAACAAGCGCAAGCGTCTTTCCCTTTGGAACACAAATATTTACATCTTTTAAAACCCATTCATTTTCATATTTAAAAGAAACATTTTTATATTCAATTTTTTCGGAAAAATCATTCAATTTTTCGGGCGTTGCGGGGTCGATAATCGGATTTTCGGTCATCAAAATTTTATCAATTCTTTCGAGCGACGCCATACCTTTTTGTATCGCATACGAACCCTTTGAAATGTCTTTTGCGGGATTTATTATGCTGTAAAAAATTACAAGATAATAAATAAAAACGGCGGCGGTAATTGAACTATTGTTTCGCAAAATCAACATTCCGCCAAACCATAGCAAAATTGCGATAACGACCGTTCCGAGAAATTCGCTCATCGGGTGCGCAAGTTCCTGACGGCGAAAAATCCTGTTAAAAGTACGGCGAAGCGTTTCACTTAAATTGTAAAAACGGTTTTGCATTTTCTTTTCTGCATTAAAAGCTTTTACAATACGCAAACCGCCCAAAGTTTCTTCCACCTGCGAAAGAAATTCGCCGTGCTGCGCCTGTCCTTCGCGCGAAGATTTTTTTAACTTACTGCCGATTTTTCCTATAAGAAAACCGCTGAAAGGTAATAAAATAAGTACAAAAATCGTAAGTTGCCAACTCATCGCAAACAGTACAATAAGATAAACCAGAATTGTAATCGGATTTTTGAAAATAAAATTCAGAGAATTTATTATGGAATTTTCCACTTCGCTCACATCGGAAGTCATTCGCGACATCAAATCGCCTTTTTTTTCTTCGGTATAATAACCAATCGGCAACGATAAAACTTTGTTATACAACTGATTACGCAAATCTCTCAAAACGCCGGTACGAATTGGAATCACAAAGTAACTTGAAAAATACGCACTGCCTGTTTTAAGCAAAGTCATCACAATCAAAAAAATCCCAATCAACAACAAAGCCGTCTGCGGACCGTGAGTGGCAATAAAATTTTCAATATACCAGGAAATATTATTTTTTAAAGCATTAAAAATGGTACGAAAACTATCGCTCCAGTTCCACGTAATGTATTGTGTTACAGAACTTTCTATTCCAAAAAGAATTTTCAAAACCGGCACTATTGCCAAAAAAGAAAATAAACTGAAAACAGTCGAAAGCAGGTTCAAAAAAATGGTTAGAAACACATATTTTTTGTACGGCGGCAAAAATCGCCGCATCAATGTGAAAAATTTAAGCATCTTTATTGTCTAAAAAATTTCGCAAAAGTACAAAAAAATTGCGACTGTGCGTATTATTTTGTATTTTGCTATATTTCAAATCATTAGTTTCATTCAAAAATTTTATTTTTTTATTAAAAATATTTCAATGTTAAAAAGAATGTTTATCTTTGCACAAATTTTAATTTATTGTTTAATCTCTAACGAAAAAAAATGAGAATGAAAAAGTATGTATTAATGGCTATATTAGCCGCAGGAATGTTTAATGTTGCCTCAGCGCAAAAATTTGGAGTTGAAATCAATCTTCAGAATCCGTTCGGAAATCAGGATTTCTTCTCGAATAACGGTCTGTCGGTTCGTTATTTTCTTAACGACAAAATGGTAATTCGTGGAACGCTAAATCTTGGAAGCAATTCGAATGCTACCAAACATTACAATGGCGACAATTTGGATTACACCACCACGAACGGCTTTTTGAGTTTTGGTTTGCTGCCGGGTTTTGAGTACCATTTTGCTCAATATGAGAAGATTAGCGTTTTTGCAGGTGCAAGAATTGGTGCAAATTTAAGAAACGAATTTAACAGTACAAAGCACGAAGACGGAACAAATGATTCAAATTACAAAAAGACAGGTTTCGGTTTTCAGGCGGGTGTTTTTACCGGAGTAGATTTTAATTTGACGCCCAACCTCTATCTTGGAGCAGAAATTGATTTGGATTATAATTTGACCTTGTCCGGAAGAGGAACAACAAATGGTTCAACACCAAGCAAAGACCAGACAAGCACCACGACAAGCAATTTGGGAATCAGAGTAATTCCATCTTTACGTTTAGGCTGGAAATTTTAATTCCAAAATTATTTGGAAAAAATTTTCTAATTGAATTGAATTACACAGGCATCGCTTAAAAAGCGATGCCTGCTGTTTTTTTATTATATAATAAATAAAAAGGAAAAAACTAATTAATTATCATCGTTTGCAGCGATTTTGATGGCAATTTGAACTCGGCTGTGCAATTATTCAGACGAATTTTGGGCGTGGCATCATTGTCGGAAGTGTTGAGAATAACAACAATTATTTCACCATTTGGGTTGCTAAAAGCCGAAACTTTAACATAATCGCTGTAACTGCTTGTACCAATGCGTTTTGCACCGCGTTTAATAAATTTGCTAAAATGTCCGATAGCAAAATAAAGCGGTCCGAGCGTAAAATCCTTGCTTTGCGCATCAACATAAATTGGCGCACCGGTGCCGCTTGTGCGGTTATGATAAGGTCCGCCGGTTCGACTATCAACAATTAAATTCCAAATCACTGCCGCAGATGTAAAATTATTAAAATCCATAATCGTTTCTTTGGCATACAGTTCTACATTATCCCAAAAATTTTCCCCTTTAATTGAACCGCCGACACTGTTTTCAGTTGCTACGAGCGGTTTATCAGGGAAAAGTTCGTGTGCCATTCGCAAATTGTCGAAATGGTCGCCCGAATACCAATGATGAGCAATTCCCCAAATCGCCTTATCGGCACCGCGCACTGAAAAAGTTTCCCTCGCCCGTTCCATTACGCGTTCTTTGTTGTGGTCCCAAATCATAATTTTAGTATTGCCAAATCCGCTTTTGTTAAGCGTCGGACGAAGATATTTTACAGCAAATTCGCCCTCTTCCTTACCCGTCCAAATGCAACTTTCCCACGTTTGCACCGCTTTTGGTTCGTTCTGAATTGTAACTGCATAAAAATCAATGCCTTCTTTTTTATATTCTTTCAAATAAAGTGAAAAATAATTTGCCCAAGTTTGATAAAATTTCGGTAAAAGCCGACCGCCTTTTATCACACTGTTGTTGTCTTTCATCCACGCGGGCGGCGACCACGGCGATGCAAAAAGCAATAAATCAGGATTCGCTTTGCGTGCCGCCTTAACCATTGGTAAAATATACTGCCTTTCCCTTTCGATGTTAAATGTTGTTAAATTAACATCGCCGTCGGCAACATAAGTGTATTCGCCGAGTCCGAAATCGCAGGAATTTATGTGCGTTCGGCAAAAATTCAATCCAAGTTCGCCCTGTGCGAAAAATAAATCAATAACTTTTTGCTGTAAATCAGCATTTAACAGCGAAAAATTATAAGCCGATGTCTCGGTAAAAGCACCTCCAAAACCAAGTATCGTCTGATACTTAAATTCGGGATAAATGTTAATCAACAGATTTTCCGTTTCAAAATCCTGTTGAAATACAACATCGTCAAGTTGCGCAAGCATTTGTTTTTCATTTGCTGAACTTGCAAAAATCTGAATTTTTTTGCCTGCCGTTTGAGCAAAGACAGTCGTCGCACAAATAATCAAAACACTGATTATTAATGTTTTTTGTAAAAAATAATTTTTCATTTTTTTAATATTTAATAAATTTTAAATTTAATTCTATCTTGAAACTCGTCCGCTTCCATCGCCTTGGAGAAGATTTTCCACTTCGGAAACGGAAACCAAATTGAAATCGCCGTAAATTGTGTGTTTGAGGCACGAAGCGGCAACGGCAAATTCTAAAGCCCGTTGGTCGTCTGTGGAAAAAGTTAATAAACCGTAAATCAATCCGCCCATAAACGAGTCGCCGCCCCCTACCCTATCAACAATGTGCGTAATATCGTAACGTTTTGATTGATAAAGTTTTGCGCCGTCAAAAAGGCAGCCGCCCCAAGTGTTGTGATTGGCGTTAATCGAGCCGCGCAAAGTGATTATAACTTTTTTGGCACGTGGAAATTTTTGCATCATTTGTCGGCAAACCGACTCAAATTCAGCCGCATCAACTTCGCCGCCGGTATTTTCCACATCAAAACCTTCGGGCTTAATGCCGAAAACTTTTTCGGCATCTTCCTCGTTGCCCAGAATTATATCGCAACCTTCGACCAGTGCAGGCATCACTTCGGCGGCGGTTTTGCCGTATTTCCAAAGATTTTTGCGGAAATTCAAATCGCACGAAACGGTTACGCCCATTTCGTTTGCCGTTTTTATCGCTTCGAGGCAGGCGGTGGCGGCGCCTTGCGAGAGCGCGGGCGTGATGCCCGTCCAGTGAAACCACGCTGCATTTTTAAAAACTTCGCGCCAGTCAATCATTCCCGCCTTTATTTCTGCGATTGAGGAATTGGCGCGGTCGTAAATCACTTTTGAGGCGCGAGCAACGGCACCTGTTTCGAGAAAATAAATTCCCATACGGTTGCCGCCACGCAAAATTCGCGATGTGCCGACATTGTATTTTCGCAATTCGGCGATGCACCAGTCGGCGATGTCGTTGTTCGGCAGGCGCGTGATAAATTCGGTCGCAACGCCGTAGTTTGCCAGCGAAACGGCTACATTTGCCTCGCCGCCGCCAAAAGTTGCATTCAAACTTTGCGACTGTATAAAACGCTGATAATCAGGCGTTGCCAACCGCAACATAATTTCCCCAAAAGTTACTACTTTTTTTTGCATATTTTTTTGTTAATTATTTTTTCTTTTTATTTCTGTAATTAGTTTTTTAATATTACTAATAATGATAATATTAAAATCCGTATTTTCGGATATTTGATTATGCAAACTATAATATTCGTTCGAGTTGTAGTAAATACTTTTTCTTGCATCTCCGTAGAGTTTATTCAAGTATACTTTTGCCTCATTTTTATTGTTAAAATAAAAAAAACTTTTAAAAAATAAGCACGTAGAAACAGGTGAACTTGGTCTATTATTAATAAATTTAATTAAATTTTTACGCTTATTCTCAAAAATTTTTATCATTTGTTCCAATATTTTTATTTGGTTGTCTGGTTGTGCTTTGTTTAGAGAGTTTGATAATATGCGTACATCTTCATTGTCAAACATATCCAATTTGCTACCTTCTCGAAAGTCATTCATATATTTTCCACCTATAATTACAATATTTTTCAGGTCATTTATATCTCCTGTTATTGTTATGGTATCATTCTCCCATAAAAATAACTGACATATTGGTCTATAATCTTTAGTGCCTAAAACCGTTTGCCCTTGCCATCGTTCAGGTTGAATTTCAATCACAAATTCTTCATTTTTAACAGTTGTTTCAGCAATAACAGCACCAGCGTAAATTGATTCTGCTATTCCTACATAAGTACTATCTTTCAATCCTTTAATTTTACCTTTTATCACAATATTATTTTGCCCTAAAAGTAATATTGGAGTAAAAATCAATATCTTTAAAATTATATTTTTCATAATTTTCCGTTCTTCGTTATTTCTCATCGAGTTAAAACTATTGATATTTTTCAAGTTGGCTGAAGCCGACTGCCTATATTTTCAAAAGCCATTTCCATATAGGAATGATTTCGATTTTTTTTCCATCTTTTTCCAAAATATTTTCGCTGTCGCGCGTGATAATGAGCAATTCGCTACATTCTAATATTTTAGAAATTTTTAACAAAGCATTCACTTCGCGGTCTAAAGTTCCGTCGCTGTTATCGAGGTTGTAACACACTTGAATAGCCGTTTTGCTTTCGGGAATGTAAAAATCAACTTCAATATTTTGGTTGTAAAAAAATACTGCGTCTTCGCGCCCGTACTTGCGCAACAACCCGATGGCAACAAGGTTTTCCAAAAGTGCGCTTGCGCCGTCGAGCAAAAAAAGATTCAAAATCCCGTTGTCAATAAAATAGTATTTTGGGTTTGTTTCCTTATCCACAAGTTTGCCGGCAATGTTTTGTACAGGCGCAATCAACCACGCATTTTTGGCATATTCCATATAATTGATAATCGTTTTTGTGCCGATTTTAGAGCCAGCCGATGAAACAATATTTGCCAAACGGCTGAACGATATTGGGCGCATTACGCTTTCTGCAAGTTTTTTGAACATTAATCGTATGGCAAAAACGTTTTCGACAGAATTTCTGGTAACAATGTCGCCAAGGAAAATTTTTTGATAAACGCTTGTCAGATAATTTCTTTTGTACAACATTGTTGCTCCTTCGGGAAAACCGCCGAAAGAGAAAAAATCGTTGAATTTGCGCATCACTTCGGCTCTACCAACGGTTGACAAAAGCGTTTTATTATCAAATTTTACCTTGTTGGCGGTAAGAAATTCGGCAAAATCATAAGGAAAAACATTGACCGCAATATACCGTCCGCCAAGCGTGGTTTGAATATCGCCGCTCAACATTTTGGCATTGCTGCCGGTAATATATACGCGATATTTTGTATCGGCAAGGCGCCGGGCAAATTTTTCCCAGCCGCCAATATTCTGAATCTCGTCAAGAAAAAGAGTCGGTTTTTTACCGTACATTTCCAGATGCGTTTCCAAAAGCAAATTCAAATCCTCCACGCGCATTTCAGTCAAACGCTCATCTTCAAAATTTACATAAATCATTTCGTCCCATCCTAAACCCGATTTCAAAAGTTGTTGAATGCGCTGAAAGAGCAAAAATGATTTCCCTGCTCGCCGAACGCCTGTAAACACATAATTTCCAAAATCCTCAAATTCAAAATTTCTTTCAATTACTTGATAATTAGCAACTTCAATCTGATTATCGGCTAAAACCTGTTTTAAAGTTTCCTTATTCATTTTTTGTATTTTTATTCTATTGACGAAACAAAAATACTACTTTTTTATTTTATATGCAAAACAAAAATTTATTTTTTTTCTTCTTCATTAATCTTCGGATAAGTTATTCGCGTGTGGTAAATGCTTTTAACTTTCTCTTTTAGAATGGATTTAACCTTTTCCACATCAAGAAAACTTATCGGCGCATTTTTGAACTGCCCGTCGGCAATCTGGCTGTCAATCATATCCTCGACCATTGCGTCAATGCTTTCTACCGTGTATTCCTGCAAACTGTGCGAGCGCGCTTCAACCGCATCTACCATCATCAAAATCGCCGTTTCTTTCGTGTTCGGACGAGGACCGGGATAAGTAAAAGCCGCAATATCGGGCTTGACATTCGGATTTGAATTAATAAAAGAATTGTAAAAATATTTAGTTTTTCCCGTGCCGTGATGTGTGGTTATAAAATTGATAATTTGTTCGGGAATGTGCTGTTTTTTAGCGATTTGCACGCCGTCTGTAACGTGCGAAATAATAATTTTTGCCGCCTTTTCATATTCGAGTTCAAGCAGCGGATTGTTGCCGTTTGCCTGATTTTCGGTAAAATATTCGGGATGTAAAATTTTTCCAATATCGTGATATAAAGCACCTGTTCTGACAAGTAAAGCGTTGGCACTTATCGCTTTAGCCGCTTCGGTTGCTAAATTTGAAACCTGCAAGGAATGTTGAAAAGTTCCGGGTGCTTTTTCCGAAAAATCAATCATAAAATCGCTGTTAATATTTGTTAATTCAACCAAAGTTATACTCGAAACCAATCCAAATATTTTCTCTATAAAATAAATTAAAATGTAAGCAAAAAGAGAGAAAAAACTACTAATTAAAAGAAAAATAATCGGCAACCAGCGAATATTGGCGAGTGACTGATTGTCTTCGATAAATTGCAAACCGATGTAAGTTACAAAGTAACAGATAAATACATACAAAGCCGTTTGCGCAAGTTGTGAACGCTGCGTCAGGTCTTTCATATTTGCAACGGCAACCATTCCTGCGGTAATTTGCAAAATTACAAACTGAAACGGATTATCGACAATCAACGTAAGTATCAGAACTGTAACGATATGCGAAAAAAGCGCAGTTCTCGAATCGAAAAACACGCGAATAATAACCGGCAGAAGTGTAAACGGAATAATATAAATGGAAAATTCTGAAAATCTGATAATTAGCGTTGTCATTGCAACGATTAGCAAAATCATTAAAGCGATAAGAAAAAGATTGCCAAAACTGTCGAAAATTCGCGGACGGAAAACGTAAATATATAAAAATAAGAGAGTTACAAAAAGAAGCACAAGAATTATTTCGCCAATTATTTCGAGCGGCGTTTTTTCCGTATTAATTTGTCGGTTTTCGTATTCTTTGCTCAGCGACTGGATTTTAGTAGCGATTTCGGGCGTTACAATTTCGTATTTATCAATAATTTTTTCGCCTTGAAATATTTTCCCCGTTGTTTGCGAAATTCCTTTAAGTAACTCATTTTTAGAACTTTCGGAAGCCACGCTGTCGTATTTTACGTTTTCGGTCAGATACAAATTCAGATTATAATCGTTCATCAAACTGTAAATTTGCGGCGCAGCGTTGAGAATCGCCTCATAAGCAGATTTTTGAGTATATAAATCGCTGACATTTAGCCGTTTGGATTCTCTGCTTGGAAAAATAAAATTTATCTGGGAAAGTTTTTTTTCTTCAAGTTTTTTTACCTCATCAAGCGAAATAATTCCGCGTTCATAAACTTTTTTAAATTGCTGTGTAACAAGTTGTTGCGTATATTCATCTTCATTTGCTAACGAACTTTCAAGTTTTTTTATCTGCGCTTTTGAAATTGCAGTATCAAGCGAAAAATAAGGCACAAAACTGCTCAAAACCTGACTTTTTTCCTGTTCAATATCTTTTTCGGGCTTATAAACCAAAAAATCGAAAGGTGCGGTTAAAATGCTGTAATTCCACGGTTTGCCCTGTTCGTATTTAAAATTAAAATTGTCTTTATGCGGAAAAAGTTCAATCACAACAACAGCCAAACCCACAAACATCACAATTTTCAGCAATGTTTGAACCGATTTTTTATTAAAATTAAAACTCATTTTTCACATTTTTTAAAAGTACAAAAATATAAAAATTATCGTAATTTTGAAAAAAATAATTTTTTTGTAACAAATTTCAATTTTTTTCGTCTATATTTTTGTAAGGAAATTTTTAAATTTTAATTTTGTAAGAAATAATTTAATAATAATATAAAAATATTTTAAAATGAAAAAAGTATTCTTTGTTTTAACAGTTTTATTTGCTGTAAGTCAAGCAATTACAGCGCAAAGTATTGATAGTTTTATCGCCGATTTTTCTAATTCAGAAGAAGTGCAAACGCAAAAAGTTGATTCCGTTATGCTTTCAGCGATAAAGCAAAAACTCGATTCAACAAAACAAAATTTTGAAGATTCGATAAAGTTAAAAATTTTGGAAAAGATAAAATTTATTGATGTAGCCAAAGCCGACAATCCATCGGCAGAATTGGTCAAAAAATGTGCTGGCTTCACTCGCAATTTTACAGATGATGTTGATTATCAGACAGTTGTTAAGGCGGCTAATGATAATAATATAGTGTTAATTCTTTCGAGCAAACTGGAAAAAGAAGAAAAACCATTAATAATTTTTGCAATCAGTGATGGTGGAATTGCGATTGTGAAAGTTTATGGTAAAGAAAAATTTGATTTGGAAAAAGTAAAAAAAATTGCAGAAGCAAAAATGTCTAATAATCAAAATTAACTAAAAATTAATACAATAAATATTAAAATATAAATTTAATAATAATATAAAAAATAATTTAAAATGAAAAAAGTATTCTTTGTTTTAACAGTTTTATTTGCTGTAAGTCAAGCAATTACAGCGCAAAGTATTGACAGTTTTATCGCCGATTTCGCAAAGTCGGAAGGGGTAGAAACCACAAGAGTTGATTCTAAAATGCTCGCTGAGGCGAAGCAGAACGAGGAAGATGACTCAGAAGCCGATAAAATGGACAAACTTAAATTTATTGACGTTTTTAGTGCCGAAAATCCTTCTGAAGAATTGCGTGAAAAATTTATGAATTTTATCGGAAATTTTTCGGAAGATACTGATTATGACACACTTATAAAAGTTGCAGATGGCGACACAAAAGCGTTAATCGTTTTGAGAAAAGGCGAAACGGACGAAAAAACATTGATAATTTTTGCCGTTGAAGACGAAAAAATTGCTGTTGTCAAAATGAGCGGCGAAATAGATTTGGACGACTTAAATTTCTAATAATCAGCAAAATGGACGCAGCAACCTTTAAAAACAATTTTATTCCGATAAGTCGGAAATTGTATGTTGTTGCGTTTCGTTTGCTCGAAAACCGTCAAGATGCCGAAGATGCAGTGCAGGAAACCTTTGCAAAACTTTGGGCAAAACGTTATGAACTGCCGCAAATTACTAATAATGAAGCATTTGCAACTGTAACTTTGAGAAATATTTGTCTTGATATTCTAAAATCTCAAAAAATGGAATTTACGGGTATTGACGAAAATTTGGCGGAAAATCAAAATTTTATTACAAAAATTGAATCACAGGATAAAATATTGATTATCAGAAAATTAATTGCAAATTTACCTGACTCGCAGCGTAAAATTCTCAAACTCAAAATTTGGGACGATTTTTCGGACGAAGAAATTTCGCAGGCAACAGGAATCGGCGCAGCAAATATCAGAGTACTGCTTTCCCGCGCACGAAAAACGCTGAAAGAACAGTATTTGAAAATAGAAAATAGAAAATAGAAGTTAGAAGATGGAAGATGGAAGATAGAATAAAAAATATTGAAATTTTGAAATCTTGAAATATTTAATGTATGGAAACAAAAAAAATAATATCAGACGAAGAATTTCAACAACTTTGCAGGACGGCAAAAGAAAAAGTTGAAATTCCGCAAATGTTTGAAAATAAGTTAGATACACTTATTGATAATTTTGCAAAAAAAGAAAAAACACGCTTTTTTTCTTTGCCCAAAATCGCAGTTTGGGCTGGAAGCATTGCCGCTTCGCTTGCGATAATTTTGTCGATTGGTTTTTATTTAAAAAATTCTGAAACAGAACATCAATATGCTGATAATGAGCAAATTAACATTGAAAATTTATCTGCCGCCGACCGTGAAAAAGTTGTAGAGGCACATCGGGTTATAATGCTTGTTTCGCAAAACTATAACAAAGGTTTAAATTCTCTTTCAAAGGCGGAAAATCAAATTCAGCAATTACAAAGTATTGTAAATAAATCGTTTAACAAAAAATAATATTTACTAAAATGAAAAAAATTATTTTAACATTTTTAATCGCCATCGTGGCTTTTTCAGCCGCTTATGCGCAGGACGACATGTTCAAAAAACTTGGCAACGAAAAAAACATCAGCGTTGTGTATGTGTCAAAGGCACTTTTAGGGCTTGCGGGCAATATGAATATTGGCGATGCCAAAGTTGGCGCACTTTCGAGCAAACTCACAAGGTTAGAAATTTATTCGAGCGAAGATGCCGCTGCTATCAAATTGATGAAAAATGAAGCCGAAAAACTGCTCAAAGACGGCTCTGACCTCGAAACTTTGATGAAAGCAAAAGACGGCGACCAACTTGTTTCTTTTGTTGCCAAAAAAGGTAAAGACGGCAAAATCAGTGAGTTACTGATGATTAGCGAAGAGCGTGATGAGTTTTCCATAATTCGATTTGTAGGCAGTTTTACGATGGAAGATGTGGAAAAGGTTGCCAAAGGAAATTAGAAATCTGTTTTTTAGTTCCAAAACACAAGTTTCGAGCATTTATTCGGACTTGTGTTTTGTTATTTTTATGGATTTTCAATTCTCAAATTCCAAAATTCTGTGTCCTTCAATGCAGGTTTCTTTTACAGGAAGTTTTGATAAAACAGGCGCAGCAACGCCGCTTCCAATTTTAAAAGGTGCGATTTCAACCTGCGCAAAGTCCCATAAATTACTTTGAATGAAACTGTTAAGAAGTTTTTCGCCGCCTTCAACCAAAACCGAAATAATATTTTTTTCGTAAATCGCTTTTAACAAATCATAAATATTTTTTTCTTTACAAATAATTGTTTGTTGCGAGCCGTCGAAAACGTTAAAATTTTCAGGAATTCGCCCATTTGCATCGCAAATCAAGCGTATCGGACTTTTGCCCGCCCACCGCCGCGCCGACAGTTTCGGATTATCAAGTAAAACAGTGTTTGTGCCAACCATAATTGCCTGATTTTCAGTACGTATTTTATGCGTTAGAATTTTTGTTAATTCATTTGAAATAACCAAAGGCGGTTCATTAGAATTTTCGCGCTTTTTATCCAAAAAACCATCGGCAGTTTGAGCCCATTTAAGAAAAATAAAAGGACGTTTTTTTTCAATAAAAGTAAAAAAACGTTTGTTCAATTCTCGGCATTCTTTCTCTAAAATACCTGTAACTACTTCAATTCCTGCATTTTGCAAAATTTCAATTCCTTTTCCGGCAACTTTTGGATTTGGGTCAATATTTCCAATCACAACTTTTGGAATTTTTTTAGCGACAATCAAATCGGCGCAAGGCGGTGTCTTTCCGAAATGCGCACAAGGTTCAAGATTAACATAAAGTGTTGATTTTGAGAGCAATTCGGTTTCGCTAACACTTTCAATCGCATTCACTTCGGCGTGAGAGCCACCATAAACGCGATGATAACCCTCGCCAATTATTTTCCCATTGGCAACAAGCACCGCACCCACCATCGGATTTGGTGCAACAAAACCACCACCCAAGGCGGCAAGTTGCAGACAGCGAGAAATGTATAGTTCATATTCCATTCTTTGCAGTTTAATTTCTTTTGCAAAAATAATGTTTTTCTGCAAAATTTTAGTATCTTTGCATTTTCATTCTGTAAAATCTTTATTTTTATTTGTATTTTATGCCTAAAATTAATGAAAATTTCCTAAAAATGCCCGCTTCGTATCTTTTTACGGAGGTAGGACAGCGTGTCAATGCATTTAAAACGGCTAATCCTGATAAAAAAATTATCCGTATGGATATTGGCGATATTAAATTTCCATTGCCAGCAGTGGCAGTTGAAGCGATAAAAAAAGCGGCAGACGAGCAACTTGATGCGGCTACTTTTCGCGGCTACGGTCCCGAACAGGGATATGAATTTTTGCGAGAGGCAATTCGCGACAATGATTTCCGCGCACGTGGAATTGATATTGCCACAGACGAAATTTTTATTTCAGACGGTGCAAAAAGCGACACCGGAAATATCGGCGATATTTTTTCCGCCGATAACCGTGTTGCCGTAACAGACCCCGCATATCCGGTTTATGTGGATACGAACGCTATGGCTGGACGTGCGGGCGAAATAAATGCAAACGGTCGGTGGTCAAAACTTACATATTTGCCTTGCAATGCCGAAAATGGTTTTATTCCGCCTTTGCCAAGTATTAAGGTTGATATGATTTATCTTTGCTATCCAAATAATCCCACAGGGGCAACTCTGACACGCGCACAACTTGCCGAATGGGTAAATTATGCCCGAAAAAGCAGTTCGATAATTCTTTTTGATGCCGCTTACGAGGCGTTTATTTCCGAAGAAGATGTGCCGCACAGTATTTTTGAGATTGATGGGGCAAAAGAAGTGGCTATTGAGTTTCGCTCATTTTCAAAAACCGCCGGATTTACAGGTACGCGATGCGGTTATACGGTTATTCCAAAGCAGGTTATTGCCCGAGACGAATATGGAAACAATGTTTTATTAAACTCACTTTGGAACAGACGCCAATCGACCAAGTTCAACGGCACGGCATACGTTGTTCAGAGAGCCGCAGAAGCAATTTATTCCCCAGAAGGCAAGCAACAGGTAAAAAATCTTATTGATTTTTATAAGGAAAATGCAAAATTAATTCGCTATGGACTGAAACGGGTCGGTTTTACGGTTTTTGGCGGGATAAATGCCCCATATATTTGGGCAAAAACCCCAAATGGCGAACGCAGTTGGGATTTTTTTGATTATTTATTAGAAGAAAAAAACATTGTTGTAACGCCCGGTAGCGGTTTCGGTAGTTGCGGCGAAGGTTATATTCGCCTTTCTGCCTTCGGCAAAAAAGAAGATACCAACGAGGCGATGTTAAGATTGGTATAATTTATTTTTTTGTTGAAAAATTACTTTTATTTTTCCCAAAGCCATTGACGTGTATATGACGAGCCGTTTAAAGTCCAATATTCGCCTTCGGTAACTCGCAGATTTCTATCAAGTTGCGCAATTTGTTCCATTTCTTCTTTGGAAAGTTTGACTTTTAAAGTTCCAAAATTTTCTAAAATCCTGTTTTTATTTACCGATTTTGGAATAACCACCACCCCGCGTTGAATATTCCACGCCAAAATTACCTGAGTTGGTGTTGCATTATATTTTTGAGCAATGTTTAATATTGTCGTATCTTTCTGAATGCTAATGTTTTTGTCAGCCATTCTTTTCCCGCCAAGCGGCGAATAACCGGTAACAATTATTCTTTTTTTATGGCAAAAATCGACGAGTTCGCTTTGTTGAAAATAAGGATGAATTTCAACTTGATTTACTTCCGGTAAAACCTTTGTTTTCGTCTCTAAGTCATTGATTTTCGCAATATTAAAATTTGCAACGCCGATATGCCGAGTAAGTGATTTTTGCTGTAAATCAATCATTGATTCCCAAGTTTTTTCAAGCGGAATATCGCAAATAGGAATTAATTGATTGGCTTTTGTTGGGAAATCTACCCCTTCGCGCACTGCCACAGGCCAGTGTATCAAATATAAATCCAAATATTTTAATTGTAAATTCGATAATGAGCGATTTATCACCTGCTCAACACGCGTAGGTTCGTGGTCGGAATTCCAAAGTTTTGAGGTAACAAAAATTTCATCGCGCTTTACAATGCCGTAGCGAAACGCATAATCAAGTGCCTGACCAACTTCACGCTCATTTTTGTAAATTTGTGCACAATCTATATGCCGATATCCCACCCGCAATGCCTCTAAAACCGCATCATAAACTTCTTCGGGCTGCGCACGCCAAGTCCCAATACCCAACTGAGGCATTATATCGCCATTTTTGAATGTAAATGTTTTCATAAAACAATTTTTTTTTGCAAAGTTACAACATTTTTTATAAAAAACCCAAAAATCCTTTACAAACATATTGCACAAGTGCCGACAGTCGATTTTCCTGTACGTAAGCGGTTTTCGGTCATCATTTTTATGCGGTCGCGCAGGGGTGTGATGTCGATTTTTTC
>Ga0209629_10000899_pt1 | contig 17635 bp, 8 predicted proteins | sample TergutCu122P5_FD_187286 | JGI IMG/M metagenome (GOLD analysis project Ga0209629, IMG submission 187286) | Cubitermes ugandensis P5 segment gut microbial communities from Kakamega Forest, Kenya - Cu122 P5 (SPAdes) (version 2) | ecosystem: Host-associated > Arthropoda: Insects > Digestive system >...
GCCGCGTATACCTTACTGGCCAAGATGTACTTGAATGCTGAAGCCTGGGGTGTGGATTCACCCAGATGGCAGGAAGTGGTCAGCGCCTGCGACGAGGTGATGAAACTCGGCTATATTATCGAACCTGACTGGAAAACGAATTTTGCAGTGCATAACGAAGTATCAAAGGAATGTATTTTCCCTATCTGTTTTGGCTCTGCTGATGGTGGAAACCAACTTCACTACCGTACACTCCATTACCTCGACCCGATTGCATTGGGCATGAAACTGGGCACATGGAACGGTATCTCCGCCATGTCTGACTATGTCAGATTATTCGATGTAGAAGACCAGCGTTATGTAGGCAGTTTCCTGATGGGTCCGATGATTGACCCGGCTACCGGCAAGGTCTTGATTACAGCGCATGACCGTCCATTAATCCACACGATTGACTTTACGACCATTCCGGGAACGGAAAAAGACGGCACACTGTGGGGAGAAGTCAACCAGGAAGACGGAGCGCGTTGTAATAAGTGGGTCTTTGAGAAAGGATTGTCCAACTCCGATCAGGAAAACGACTTCCATATCTTCCGATTAGCCGACGTCTACCTGATGAAAGCTGAGGCGCTCGTCCGGCTTGGACAGAACAATGGAGAAGCTACACGGCTTGTCAATGTGATTCGTTCAAGGGGATATGGCAATTCAGACCATAACTACACGTCCGTTACGCTTGATCAGATTTATTTGGAACGCAGGCTTGAAATGGCTTGGGAAAATTATTCGCGTCAAGACGCGATTCGTTTCGGGAACTTTGGGAAACCGGTGCTCTGGAGAACAAAGCCCACCGACGCTTACAGGAAATTATTCCCTATCCCATACAATGCATGGCAGTCAAATAATAAATTAGTGCAAAATCCGGGGTATCCGGCATTTTGATTCCGGCAATCGGTAGATAATATTTTTTTTAATAAAGGCCGTAAAACAATGAAAGTATTTGTTTTACGGCCTTTTTTTATGCCCTCGTGATAACTGGGACACCATCATTCTATGACGATTGAGCAAATTGCAGGAATGTTTCGCATACATATTTTTCTCTCCTGATGATGTCTCTTTCGGCAAATAGTTGTATATTTGTCAGCGGATTTCAACCGAAGCAATAGAGAAAAAACAGTCTATTTGCCGGATAATCATGTTTTTATAACCTATGGCAGACGAAGGATATAACGATGCGATTGACAAATTGTTTCGATGGGTGGTAAACAGTTATCAAAACAAGGTTATCCGCTTTATCTCATTGTTTGTCAACGATATACATGCGTGCGAAGAACTCTCATCCGATGTTTTCATCAGTTTATGGAAAAATCGCAGCCGTCTGTCAGAAATCACTGATTTAGACAGTTTTATCTTTATCGTCGCCCGCAATAAAGCGCTCGACCATCTTCGCAAGGCACAAACGGAACGACGTTATGTCGAAATTGATTCACTGAACATTGACGCCTTCCATTTTACTGAAACCACGCCCGAATCTATCTATCTTTCCAACGAAATGGTGCAGGCGCTGAATGACGCCATCAATGAACTGCCACAACGCACCAAGATGGCCTTTATACTGGTGCGCGAACAAAAGAAGACGTACAAAGAAGTTGCCGACATCATGGGCATATCCGTTAAAACCGTTGAAAAACAAGTCGCTAACGCTATCCAAAAACTGAAAGAAAGATTATCACAGAGCGGAATATAACTTTTTTATACTTGGCAATGGGGGTTTCCCGATAATACTGCGTCTTTATGGTTTAAATAGAGAAGTCACGATAATTGTTCTCAAAGCAACATTTACTCCTCGAAAACTATGGAAAAGGATTTTTCGTTGTTGGTTTCAAAAACGCTGTCGGGCGAAGCTGACGAGCAGGAAAAGAACCTGCTCCGCGACATGCTGCGCGACAGCGAAACAGATGTTGCCCTCTACAATCAAATCCACGAATACTGGAATGCTGACGTAAAGGTAGATGAAACGCTCTCCGCCGCAACGCAGCAAAAGATATTGGAAGTCATCGCTGCCGCTCAACGTCGATACAGGCGCCGCGAATTTGTACTTTGGTTTTATCGTGTTGCTGCTGTTTTTTTGCTGGCGTCAGTCGGCGGCATGTACTATTATTTCACTGTAAACGAACAACATATATATACTTATGCCACACAAGATGCTATTGCGGACTATGTGTTGCAGGATGGCACAAAAATCAAGCTGAACAAAAACAGCTTTATCAGTTTCAATTCATCTTTCGGCCAAAAAGACAGAACAGTTTTCTTAACAGGAGAGGCTTATTTTGAAGTGAACTATGATAGCATCAAACCATTCAAGGTTTTTACGCAAGGAACTGAAACACAAGTGAAAGGGACGAAATTCAACATCCTGTCCGATGAAGTCGACAAACAAGTAGCGGTGACGCTCGTGGAAGGCTCGGTACATTTCAAGGCTGAAGGATGCAACGATTTGCTCCGCCCGCACGAAACAATCGTCTATCACGCGGGAACAGCACAATATACCAAACAAACAACTGATTTGCAGTTTAATACTGCATGGATGGAGGGCAGATACTTTTACCGGCACATCGCTTTTGGTGAACTGCTGAAAAAATTAGAACATATCTATCAAGTCCGCATCGAAATGAACTATCCTGAAATTGCATCAAGACATATCACAACTTCATTCCTGACTGACAGGCCTTTATATGATATTCTGTCAGCTTTGCAGGGTGAACTGAAGTTTGACTTTAAAGAAATAGATGATAAACAATTTATAATCAGTAAAATAAAGACAACACAATAACAATCAATAATAAATAGATAAAACAATGATAATCAGTAAAAAATATAATGAAAAGAGTCCGGCTATTGGGGAATACGCACGGACTCTTCTCAAGAACAGATTAGTATAGAAAGATGTAGCACGTTCTGCATCAATTGCTGAACATCTATTTTCTTATTTACCGCTGCAAAATTATTCATTTTTTAAAATAATATGCACATGAGAGAGACGAAATTATTAAAATTGAACCTGCCGAAAGCAGTGTTACTGTTGTTAGGGGTGTTGTTGGCCTACACGGCAAGCGCCCAAAACGAAGTAAGGAAGGACATTTCACTCAATGCAGTGAAAGTAGACGAGTTGGTCAGGAAATTGGGTGCGGAATATCCGTATTCATTCTTCATTGCCAACAATGAAGTATCGGAAACTGTTGTCAGCGTGGACATTAAAAACGCCACTGTGGAACAGGCGCTCACGCAGGCGTTTGCCGGCAAAAACGTGACCTTCACCAGGAACGGCCGAAACATTACCATCAGCAGCAAACAGTCATCTGCCGGGCAGCAACAACCCTCCGGCAAGAAACCCTTTTCCGGCAAAATCACTGACTCAAACGGCGAGCCAATCATTGGCGTCATCGTTCGCGAAAAGGGCACAAACAATGGCGTCACAACAGACATAAATGGTGATTTTACGATGAATGTCGCCAATGATGCCGTTTTGCAGATTTCGTATTTGGGCTATGTCAATCAGGAAGTTTCGGTTGGCGGGCGCAGTACGTTGACGTTATCGATGGCAGAAGATATGCAGTCGTTGGATGAATTGGTCGTCGTCGGATACGGTACGCAGAAAAAGGTGAATGTGATCGGTTCCATCTCGCAAATCAATGCCGAACAGTTGGAGGGGCGGCCTGCGCCGGTTCTCTCGAACACTTTGGCAGGACTGATGCCCGGCGTCACGATGATTCAGCGTTCAGGCAGTCCGGGCGTAAGTGCGGGCGAACTGCGTATCAGGGGAGTAGGATCATTCGGTGCAACGCCCGACGCTTTGGTACTGATTGATGGCATACCGGGCAATATCAATGACGTCAGCCCCGAAGAAGTGGCCTCGATGAGCGTATTGAAAGACGCTTCCAGCGCCGCAATCTACGGTGCAAGAGCTGCCAACGGCGTCGTATTAATCACCACCAAAGCAGGACGCGAAAGCAAAATCCAAATCAATTACAACGGATACGCCGGCTTTGTCAAACCAACCCGGTTGCCCGAATTTTTGCCTTCATGGGAATATGCGCTGGCTTTTAACGAAGCCTCCGGGACGGAAACATATAAACCTGAAGATATTCAGAAGTTTAAAGACGGAAGCGATCCCGATAAATATCCTAACTCAGACTTTATCGGAGACGTCTTTAGCAGAAACGGCATGCAGACAGGACATGATCTGACGATTACAGGCGGTTCAGACAAGAACAGCTATCACCTGACCGCAGGTTATTTGAGCCAGGACGGAATTGTTGAGAAAAACAATTTTACCCGATACAATGCCCGCATCAACATGACCAACAGCTTAGCTACATGGCTCAAATTGACAACCCGCTTTGCGGGACTTACTTCCAAGGTGAAAGAGCCTGCAGTTCCGGGAGGAAAAGATGTGTTCCGAATGAGTGACGGAATCATCCGAAATGCGAGCAGATACCCTTCGGTATATGCCGGTATATTGTCAAACGATGACTATGGCGTTGGACCTGAAGGAGGTGGTACACCCGTAGCCTGGATGGCCAGCAAGTCTTTTTATGAGCAACCGACATGGCGAGTGACCACCAATGCACGGTTGGATATCACGCCGTTAGACGGTTTGGCGATTGCGCTCATCGGAGGATATAATTTCTCGGAGAATGATGAAACGCTGTATCGTTCAACTATGCGTTTAAATGACGTCAATACGATGGGCCCTTCTTCATTAGAAGAAGCCAAAGAGAGACATATTTACAGCACAGTGCAGGCGACGGCGAATTATGTGAAGAGTTTTTCGGGACATGACATTAATTTGCTGGCAGGATACTCATTCGAAAAAGAAGAAATGCGAAATGTACTCGCTTCGAGAGATAAATTTCCCGGTAATGACCTTCCTTACCTGACCGTCGGCTCACCTGATAACCAGCAGGCAAGCGGAGATGGATGGAACTGGGCGATTCAGTCCGTGTTCGGTCGTGTCAAATACGATTACAGCGGACGTTACCTGTTTGAAGCAACTGTTCGCTATGACGGATCTTCACGCTTCCCGCCGACAAGAAAATTCGGCACCTTTCCTTCCTTAGCTGCAGGATGGCGCGTATCGGAAGAGACATTCATGGAATCTACAAAAGAATGGTTGTCGAACCTTAAATTAAAAGCCTCGTGGGGCATACTGGGCAACCAGAATATCGGTAATTATCCATGGCAATCCGTTTATGCCCTGGGACAAAACTACACGACTGGAGGATCTTTCAACCAAGGCTCAGCCGTTACAACGTATGTGGACCCTACGCTTCACTGGGAAAAGACGAAGACGATGGATGGCGGTTTGGAGATGACACTCTGGAATGGACTACTATCATTGAATGTTTCATATTTCAACCGCAAGACAACAGACGTGCTCTACAGTCCGTCTGCCAGCGTTTCCACCGTCTTGGGTATGAACCTTTCGCGCATAAATACAGGCTCTTTGCAGAATACAGGATGGGAATTTGAACTCTCCCATACGAAAAGAATTGGAGATTTTACCTGGCGTGTCAATGGAAATTTTTCCATCATCCAAAATCAAGTACTCGACCTCGGTGTAGGTAACGTCAAGCAGTTGAACGGTTTGATCGGAAACGGCACCGATCTGTTTATTGGCTATCCGATGAATTTGTATTACGGCTATGTAACAGATGGCGTATTTATTGATCAGCAGGATATTGACAATTGGTATGCCACCAACAACCAGCAAAGCCTGATGCCCAAAAATACGGCACGGCCGGGCGACTTCCGGTATGTAGATATCAGTGGACCGAATGGCGTACCTGACGGGATAGTCAATGCGAATTATGACAGGAAAGTGCTCGGTAGTACCATCCCTAAGTATACGTACGCTTTCAGCCTCGGATTCGATTACAAAGGGTTTGATTTCAATGCTTTTTTTCAAGGCGTTAACTCGGTAAACGGTCGACTGCAAGACTATGCAGGTTTTGCCTTCTTCAATCTTGGCTCTGTTCAGCGTTGGATGTGGGAAGGACGTTTCAATCCTGCCGACCCGCAGCGTTACCCCGCTTACCCGCGCTTGCAAATCTTGGGAAATGCTGCAGGAAATAATGGGCAATTGTCTAATTACTGGGTGCGTAACGCAAGTTACCTGCGCTTGAAAAACCTACAGTTAGGCTATACGCTACCTAAAAAAATCACTCAATCGCTGACAATAAGCAGCGCTCGTTTTTACGTTAGCGCCGAAAACTTAGCCACTTGGACGGGCTATCCGAAAGGATGGGATCCGGAAATCAATTCCAGCGGCGAGTATTATCCGCTATTAGCTACTTTCATTTTTGGTATCAATCTCAAATTTTAATTTCATTATGAAGACAATACGTTTTTATTTTTTCACGATCATAAGTTTACTTTGTATCGCTTCATGCAGCGACCAAATGGAACTGTCACCACTGACAGGATTAGACCAGAATATGGTATGGTCGAATGAAGCCAATGCCATGACAGCCCTGATGGGTTGCTACAAAGGAAATATCCCCTACAATGCGACAGGTTTCGAGACAGACTGGAACTCGTATGGAGGACAGATTTTTTTGGAATTTGCGACAGATAATGCCCTGGATCGCAGAGCAACTACGACAGGAAACTCTTCCATACATCAATTGACAAATGGCAATTTGCAGACAAACAATGCAACTGTCAATAACTACTGGACAAATTCTTACGCAAAGATTGCACGTTGTAACCGGTTCATCGAAAATATTGACCGCGTGCCGATGGAACAGTCCAAAATCGACTTGATGAAATCGGAAGCCCGCTTCCTGAGGGCAATCCAGTATTTTTACATGTCGCAGTTCTGGGGCAGCGTGCCGTTAGTGACCAAAGTGTTGACACCCGCAGAAGCTAACGTAGTCACGAAAGCGTCCAAAGCAGAGCTTACTCAGTTTGTCATTAACGAGTTATCGGATATCGTTCAATACCTGCCCAAGCAGAAATCAGCCGTGGACGGGCGGGTCAATGCACAGGCCGCACTGGCGTTTTTAGGTCGTATGTATCTGTCTGATAAGCAGTGGAGCAACGCTGCAGCAACCTATAAACGTATCATCGATATGGGAGAAAATATCATCGACCCTGATTATCAGTCTATTTTCTATCCTGCCAACAAAAACAGTCTGGAAAATATATTCTCCACGCAATATCTTGAAAATCTTGCAGGGAATGCTTTACCCATTCATGCCTATCCGGCGATAGCAAACGGCTGGCATATTGTCTGCCCGTTGGGTAGCCTGTTTGAAGCATATCAGTTTATCGACGGCACGCCATTCTCGTACGACAGCCCACTCTATGATCCAACCAACCTTGGGAAAAACAGAGATCCGCGGCTGGCATACACACTACTCTATAACCAAACCTACTTCAAGGGGTTGAAATATGTCTGCCATCCCGACTCGACAACCTCACTCGACCAGTTGGGTGCCGGTAAACAGACGACCTATACCGGCTTTGGGATGCGTAAATATTTTGACGAAGGATATACGGGCGGCTTGTATCTCTATGGAGGCAATGTGGTGGTAATACGATATGCCGAAGTGTTGCTCAGTTATTTGGAAGCAGAATTGGAAGCTGGCACGCCAATCACGCAGGAACTCCTTGACGCGACCATCAATAAAATTCGCGGTCGGGCGTCCGTTCACATGCCGCCTATCACCGAAACAAATGCTGCCTTGCTGCGTCCCATCCTCCGCAATGAACGGCGCGTGGAATTGGCGCTTGAAGGACAACGGTTATGGGATTTGTTCCGATGGGGGATTGCCCACGAAGTGCTGAACGGCGACTTCTACGGAGCACCCTTCCCCGGAGCCAAAAATATGCGGAAAAAAGGCAACGAAACCGATCCGCACAACCGCTGGTTCGTCATCTCCCGAAGTTTCAGGAATCCACAGGATTATCAATGGCCTATCCCGCAATCGCAACAGGATATTAATCCGAATTTGAGATAGAATAGTATAAAATCGTTTTAGAGATGTCAAATTTTAATAAATGTTACTATGCAGAAACTTATGAAATGTTTGTTAATTGCAGTACTGCTATTCAGTACGAAATTTGCTTTTGCTCAGACCGTTACGATAACCGGAACCGTTACCGATGAGGCCGGCATATCGCTCATTGGGGTAAACGTATCGGTGAAGGGCACAACAGAGGGGACGATAACCGACGTAGACGGGAAATACTCCATCAACACCTCCAACAGGAATGTTGTCCTTGTGTTTTCCTTCATCGGGTATGTTACACAGGAAAAAACATTGGGAAATCAAACAGTGATCAACGTCACAATGGTTGAGGATGTGCAGAGTTTGGATGAATTGGTCGTCGTCGGATACGGTACGCAGAAAAAGGTGAACCTGACCGGCTCTATTTCAACCACTAATGAAAAAGCATTGGCAAACCGACCGATTACCAATTCTACCCAAGCGCTTCAGGGGATGAATGGCTTATGGGTGAATCAGGAAAAAGGCAGGCCGGGAGCCGATGGGAGTACGATTCGCATCCGGGGCGCGGGCACGTTGAATAACAACGACCCGCTGGTTTTGGTAGATGGCATTGAATTTCCGCTGTCGGCAGTCAATCCAAATGACATTGAGAGTATCTCTGTGCTGAAAGATGCTGCTTCGGCAGCCATATACGGAAACCGTGCCGCTAACGGTGTTGTTTTAGTTACAACCAAGAAAGGTAGTGTTCAGAAAGTAAAAATTGATTATAACGGATATTATGGTATGCAAAATATCAATTTTTATCCCAGAAATGTGGTAACCGATGCGATACAAAGTATGGAGGGTTTAAACCGCGCCTATGCTAATGAAGGCAAACAACCCTATTATACAGCGGATTTGGAAGACTATAAAGCACATGCCGGAACCAACCCTTATATTTATTCCAATACAGACTGGTTTAAAGTAATGTTTCGTACTGCTCCCATTCAGGAACATAACTTACGGCTTTACGGCGGCAGTGAAAAAACAACCTATTCCGTATCGTTAGGCTATATGGATCAGGAAGGTATACTAATCAATTCCTGGGCTAACAAGTATTCAATGAGCGCCAAAATCAATACGGCTGTAAACAGCCGGTTAAATGTGGATGTGGGATTGACTGTATCATATTGGGACTTCAGGGAAAGTTCCTATACCTCTGATGACGCAAACGGAGAATCAGGTATTATGGGACTAATGTATAGAGGTCTTCCCTGGCAGGCGCCTACGCTCGAAGACGGCGCTTATGCCGATCAATGGATACGGGCTCCGGGTCATAATTTCTTTCGCAATCCATACGCGCTATCATTCGAAGGGTATCATAAAAACAGTTCGTTGAGAAATTTGCTGAATGTGAGTGTCGAGTATACTTTTCCGTTCGACATTAAGTATAAACTGACCGGAGCAGCTAATTTATTAAATGAACGGGAGAAATTTGCCTGGCCTACGATAATGCTGAAACATCCTAAAACAGGAGTATTAGCGCCAATGGGTAACATCCCGAATAGAGGCGTGCAACAATTTTCAAAATTTGGCCTAAACCTTACCTCTTTCCAAACGCTCAGTTGGGATAAGCGGATACAGGATACGCATGAAATATCCGTTTTAGGCGGATTCAGTCTTGAGTCTTTCTATACAGATAATTTCAATGCTGCCAAGGAAGGGTATAACGGAAATGAACTGAATGTGCTTGATGCCGGAAGTTTGATGAGAGTGATTAACGGGACAGAAACCAATTCTCGGTTGGAATCTTTCTTCGGAAGATTACACTACGGCTTTCGGGATCGATACATCGTTGAGGCCAATTTTCGCTACGATGGGTCTTCCCGTTTTGCGCCGGGTCATCAATGGGGATTCTTTCCGTCTTTCTCCGGAGCTTGGAGAATAAACCAGGAGGGTTTTATGAAAGATGTGTTTTGGATAGACAATCTGAAACTCAGGGCTTCGTGGGGAAAATTAGGAAACCAGAATATTGATCTGTTTCGCTATATCAGTACCGTATCAACCGGAATAGACTATAATTTCAACGGCAACATCGTTGGCGGCGCCGCCATTACGCAAATTGCCGATCCGAATGTTTCGTGGGAATCAACGATTATTACCGATATAGGTTTCGATCTTGGTCTGTTCAACAATAAACTGTCTATGGAATTTGACTGGTTCAACAAAAAAACCGTTGATATTCTCCGTCAAGTCAATATTGCAACCCAAGTGGGAAATCTGGCCGGACCGTTTACAAATATCGGGAGCGTTTCCAATAAAGGAATGGAATTAACCTTGAATTTTCGCGATAGAATAGGTGATTTAGGCTATTCGATAGGTGGAAATGTGACCCGTATTGAAAACAAAGTGCTTGACCTCAAAGGTAATGTTTATTACGCAAACAACGAACAAAATATCATCAAAGAAGGTTGGCCCATCAATGCCTTTTACGGTAAACAGACGATTGGAATCTTCCAGTCGGCAGCGGAAGTAGCCGCTCATCCGAAACAGGGTAGCGCCGGCGCTAAGCCGGGTGATCTGAAGTATAAAGATTTAGATGGGAATGGCGTCGTTGATAATGGTGACCGTACGATGATCGGAAACAGTATTCCCAAATTTACTTATAGTTTCAACCTTGCAGCAAATTTCAAGCGATGGGAACTGGCTTTGTTCTTTCAGGGAGTAGGCAACGTGGATACTTATGTGAACGGCAACCTGTTTTATCCATACAGAAACGGTGCGGGAGTCACCAAAGAATGGCTGACTGATTCATGGACACCAGAGAATCCCACCGCTAAACTTCCAAGGCTTACTACCTCAAACGGTTATCCTGCCAATTTTGAAACCTCCGATTTCTGGATACAGGATGCTTCCTATCTCCGGTTGAAAAATGCACAATTGTCTTACAACTTGCCGGAATCATGGCTCAGAACGGTCAATATTTCCAAGGTATTACTATTTGTCAATGCACAAAATTATCTCACATTTTCAAAATTCAAATTCGGTGATCCTGAAAGGGAGGTTACTCGTGCGGGTACCATAGCTTATCCTCTTTCCAAAGCGATTACGGGCGGGGTCAATATAACTTTTTAAATACTGCAAATCATGATGAATAAAATTAAATTAATTAGTATAGTATCGGTTTTTTTCTTTTTCTACGGATGCTCAGATTTTCTCAATACTGAGCCTGCCGACCGATTTTCACAGGACACCTACTGGCTAACACCGGAACGTGTTTTAGCGGCGCTTAACGGAGTATATAATGCACTGACCACGAGCAATATGTATGGTACTCAAATGCCGATGTTCATGGAATGCCTCAGTCCGAATGCATACCATTACAACGGCGACGATAACCTGATGACCAGAGGATTACATACAGCAAGTACCCCTCTTTTTCTTTACACATGGAATCAGGCCTATCAAGGAATCGGGCGTGCCAATAACCTGCTGGGTAACATCGACCGGGCAACTTCCCTGAATGAAAGCCTCAAAGCACGGTACATTGCAGAGGCCAAATTTTTACGGGCGCTTTTCTATTCACATATCTGGTATCTATTTGGCGGAGGCCCGTTGATTACAGAACCCACTTCCGTCGATCAGGCTACCCTTCCCCGAAATTCTGCTGATGAAATATTAGCTCAGATACTGAAGGATTTAGATGACGCATCCAAACCGAATGTGCTTCCCAAAAGTTATTCCGGAGCAGATAAAGGGCGGGTGACTATTGGGGCAGTACTGGCGCTTAAAGCAAGAATTTTGTTGTATGCGGGACGGTTTGCCGAAGCGGCAGCGGCTGCTAAACAAGTCATCGACTTAAATGTCTATGCTCTTTTCCCGGATTATCAGGGCCTTTTCTATTTGGAAAATGAAGGAAATTCGGAAGTTATATTTGACGTCCAATTTTTATATCCCAAATTTTGCACTGGCTATGATATTCAACTGTACGATTACCAAAGTTGCGTGCCTCTGCCCGATTTAGTTAAAGACTATTACGACAAAGATGGTGTCCCCATCGACAAGTCTACCATCTACAATCCGGCAAAACCCTATGAGAACAGGGATCCCCGACTGAAAAAAACCATTGTAACAAGAGGAACTATGTTTAACGGGAACGTTGTTCCTGAAGCAAACATTAACCGGACAGGCTATTTGTTTAAGAAATATACGGTATACAAAGACAGTACTCATATTCCATCCATCACAGACGGTAATTCGGAGTTGAATTTTATCGTGTTGCGCTATGCTGACGTATTATTGATGTATGCCGAAGCGCAAAACGAAGCGAGCGGACCCGACGACGGAGTTTATCAATATTTGAACTTGGTCAGGAAAAGAGCCGGTATGCCCAACGTTACGCCCGGACTGAGCAAAGACGACCTGAGGAAAGAAATCCGGCATGAACGCAGGATAGAATTAGCCAACGAAGCATTGTATTATTACGATATTCGCCGGTGGGGAATTGTGCAGGATGTCATGAACGGTAATATCTATCAGGAGAATGGCGCCGTGATTGAACTGCGGGTGTTCGAAAATCCGCGCGATTACCTGTGGCCCGTACCCTCTCAGGCGATTCAAAGAAATCCCAATTTGGTTCCACAAAATCCGGGATATAATCTGTAATAATTGATGGTGAACCGAAAGAGATTATTCCAAACATAAGAAATAATCTCTTTCGGAGTTCATCGTTCAAAAAAAATATATCTTTGTGCGAATAATAATTATTGCAATGGGAAAAACAGTTTATTTTTTAAGTATAGCGGTTTGCGGCGGAATTGCAGGAGGATGCAGTTCCAAAACTGAAAAACCGTTGAAACCACCCAACATCATTTTTATCCTTGCCGATGACTTGGGCTATGGAGATTTGGGTTGTTATGGGCAACAACATATTGAGACGCCGAATATTGACAAACTTGCCGCCAGTGGAATTAGATTGACACAGTACTATACCGGCTCTCCCGTATCAGCTCCAAGCCGCTGCGTTATGCTCACGGGACTTCACAGTGGACATGCGTATATTAGAGGGAACGATGAAATGGGTGACCGGGGCGATGTATGGAGTCATGCCGCCATGCTGGCAGACTCGTCTTTAGAAGGACAGCGTCCGCTTCCGACAGGCACCGTTACCTTTCCTTTACTCTTGCAAAAGGCGGGATATACCACCGGTTGTGTCGGAAAATGGGGCTTGGGTTATCCCGGATCAGAAGGGACGCCCAACAAAATGGGATATGATTTTTTCTATGGCTATAATTGCCAGCGTCAGGCGCATACTTACTATCCTCCATTTCTGTATCGTAACGAGCAGCGCGAATATTTACCCAACGAACTTTTACCGCCGGGCACCAAATTAGATGAAGCCGCCGATCCGTATAATGAAAAAAGCTATGCAAAATACACCCAAAAAGTGTATAGTCCCGATACAATGTATAGTGAAATCATTAAATTCGTTGAAAGTAATAAAGACAAACCTTTCTTTCTGGCATGGACAACCACCCTCCCGCATGTTGCACTTCAGGCACCGGAACGCTGGGTGAACTACTATGTAAATAAGTTTGGTACGGAAGAACCATATCTCGGAGATAAAGGTTATTTCCCATGCCATTATCCTCATGCAACTTATGCTGCGATGATCAGTTACTTAGATGAACAGGTAGGCGGTTTGATTGCCAAACTGAAGGAATTGAATATCTATGAAAATACCGTGATCATTTTCACCAGCGACAACGGCCCAATATCCGTCGGTGGCAGTGACGCTGTTTGGTTTAACAGTGCACAACCTTTCAAGAGCGATCAGGGATGGGTGAAAGGAAGTCTTCGCGAAGGAGGCATCCGGTATCCGATGATTGTTGCATGGGAGGGGAAAATTAAGCCCGGTATCCGAAACGACCATATTTGTGCAGGATGGGATGTTATGGCAACTATTTGTGAGCTTGCTAACATAAAACCGACGCCAAACGATGGAATCAGTTTTGTTCCCGCATTGTTCAACAAAAAACAAAGGGGACATGAATACCTTTACTGGGAATTTCCGGAGAGTGGCGGTCAGAAAGCCGTCCGTATGGGAAAATGGAAGGGATTGATTCAAGACATCCGTAAAGAAGGCGAAGCCAATATGATGTTATTCGACCTCGAAGCAGACCCAATGGAACAATATAATGTTGGCATCCGACCATCCTGACATCGTGCAAATTTTACGCATAAAAATGACCGAGGCACATAAGGAGTCGGAAATAAACAGATTTTCATTCTAACTCTTTTAATAAGATAGACTTTTAATCATATTCAATTTTATTTTTTTCATTTTTGTACATTCACACATTTCTACTTATGAACACAAAACTAAATTCTTTCCTGGGACTGTGTACCCTTGCAGGGACAAGCGCTATTGCTCAACCCATTATGACAGTTCCTTCGCAGAACGATATTCCGGTAGTGAAGAAGGAAATCGAAAAGGTATTCGGAAAGCCTGCACCCATCCGACCGCAGGTTGAAAAACGACCCAACATCCTGTTTATCACCAGTGACCAGCACTATTGGATGTGTATGGGCTATAATAATCCCAAAATCAAAACGCCGAATTTGGACAGGTTAGCCAAGATGGGTACAATTTACGACCGCGCCTATACGGTCAATCCTGTAAGTACACCGACGCGCGCTTCAATCATTACAGGTCTGTATCCAAGTCAGCATGGGGCTTATGCGCTGGGAACCAAACTGCCGGAAAACATCCCCTGCATGGGCGATTACTTGCGTCAGGCAGGATATACATCCATGCTGATCGGCAAAGCGCATTTCCAGCCATTAGCAGGCAATGCGGTCTATCCCACGCTGGAAGGCTATCCGGTACTCCAGGACCTGGATTTCTGGAAACAGTACAACGGGCCTTTCTATGGATTTGACCGGGTTGAACTGGCGCGTAACCATGGAAATGAATCACATGCAGGCCAACATTATGTCCTCTGGATGATTGATAAATTGAAAAAGGAAGGTCGTGACCCTGATGAATGGAAACAGTGGTTTCTTGACCCAAAAGTGATCCCTTACGCTAACGTAAACCCGGAAATGCAAAAGGTGATGGACAAAAACGGAGCCAAAGGGACACCACAGTCCGGCGTTTGGAATATTCCCGAAGCATATCACATGAATGTCTGGATCGCCGAGCGCACCAATGCCAATATTAATCAGGCATTGAAGAGCGGCAAACCCTTCTTTGTATGGGCCAGTTTTTTCGACCCTCACCCGCCTTATTTGGTGCCTGAGCCATGGGCTTCGATGTATGACCCTGCCGAGATGGAAGTGCCTGTCGTAGACCCTCATGACTTGGACGACATGCCTTATCACTACCGCATGACGCAGCAAACGGAGAACAGAGAATGGGGTTCAGCATACAACGAAGACGGATTTCCGGTGCACGGTTTGGGCAACCACCAACTGTCTAAAGAGCAGAAAGCCAAGAATATGGCGCTCTATTACGGAATGATTTCAATGATGGACAAATACATTGGCGTCATATTGGATAACTTGGAGAAACAGGGTCAGTTGGAGAACACATTAATCGTATTCACGACCGATCATGGCCATCATCTTGGAACACACAATCTTACTGCCAAGGGAGGATTTGCCTTTGAAGAAGACTTGCGTGTCCCTTTCATCGTGACGTGGAAAGGGCATTATCCTGCAGAACGCCGTTCGAGTGCATTACTGTCGTTTGTAGATCTGATGCCATCTTTCCTGAAGGTGGCCGGACGCGCAATTCCGCCTACCATCTCAGGAAAAGACGTTACCGCTCTTTGGAGTGGCGACGTGGACAAGGTCAGGGATTGGGTAAGGGCAGAGAATCATTTTCAGCGCACCAAGTTCTACCAGAAAACATATATCGAGGAACGCTATAAGATTACCTGGTATATGCAAAGCGATGAAGGTGAACTGTTTGATTTAGAGAAAGACCCCAACGAATTTCACAACCTCTGGGATAACCCGATGTATCAAATGCTCAAAATGGAGATGATGCATCGGGCGCTCAAAGCAGAGATGGAAAGCGAACCCTGCTGGATGCCGCGCGTTGGCGTTGCATAGCGCTGTTAAAGACGTTGGATGAAATTAAAATAATTCAGATAAAGTTTTTATTTTAAAATATTTTTTACTTTTGTATAAAAAATAGATGAAACAAAGTACAGTTTTTATTACCGGATTATTATCCGCCATTGGGCTGGGAGCCTGCACGCAGACTCAGAAACCTAAACAACCCAACATCGTCTTTATCTTAGCTGACGACATTGGATGGGGCGATTTTTCGTGTTATGGCGCAACGAAGATTCAAACGCCTAATGTAGACCGGCTTGCAGCGTCCGGCATCCGCTTTTTGAATGCCCACTGCGCGGCCTCGACAAGTACGCCATCGCGCTACTCGTTGCTCACAGGGCAGTATGCCTTTCGCCGCAACGACACAGGGATCGCAGCAGGCAATGCACCTTCCATCATCAAACCGGAGCAGGCAACCGTCCCAAAAATGTTGCAGGCAGCCGGTTACACGACCGGTGCAGTCGGCAAATGGCATCTCGGGCTGGGCGTCGACACCAACCAGCCGTGGAATGACCATATCACGCCCGGACCGAAGGAATTGGGTTTCGATTATTCCTACATCATGGCGGCAACCGGAGACCGCGTTCCTTGCGTATATCTTGAAAACCAGCGTATTGTAAATTTAGACCCGACCGATCCGGTAGAGGTGAGTTACGAGACGCCTTTCCCGGGCGAACCGTTGGGCAGGGATCATCCCGAAATGCTCTTCAACTTGCATCCCAGTCATGGGCACGATATGGCTATCGTAAACGGTATCAGCCGTATAGGTTATATGCGTGGCGGGAAGCAGGCGCTGTGGATCGATGAATATATTGCCGACAGCATCACGTCGAAAGCAGTTGCGTTCATCGAAAACAACAAAGACAAACCGTTTTTCCTGTATTTCGGCACGAATGATGTGCATGTCCCTCGCTGGCCTCACCCGCAGTTTGTCGGGAAGTCAGGCATGGGACCGCGCGGCGACGCGATCTTGCAGTTCGACTGGACGGTAGGACAAGTGCTCAATGCATTAGAACGCAACGGCCTGACAGACAACACCATCATTATTATTACCAGCGACAATGGCCCTGTAATAGACGACGGATATCAGGATCGGGCAGTGGAATTGCTGGGCGACCACAAGCCCTGGGGTGCGATGCGCGGCGGGAAATACAGCGCTTTCGAGGCCGGAACGCGTGTGCCTTTCATCATTAGCTGGCCGGCCGGCGGTGTGAAAAAAGGCGCTGATTCTCGTGCATTGGTGTCGCATATCGATTTTTTTGCTTCGATGGCAGCGCTTACAGGACAGTCGCTTGCCGACGGAGAAGCGCCTGACAGTTTTAACCAGTTCAAGGCCTGGTTAGGCAAAGACAACAAAGGCCGTGAATATGTGATTGAACATTCAGTTTCCGGAACATTATCCATTGTCGAAGGCGACTGGAAATACATCGAACCGTCAAAACGCGATAATCCTTTTATGGTTAACACAGGCACCGAAACAGGCTTTATCACCCAACCACAGCTTTACAACCTGAAGGACGATATCGGCGAACGTACCAACATTG
>Ga0209629_10000900_pt1 | contig 17620 bp, 13 predicted proteins | sample TergutCu122P5_FD_187286 | JGI IMG/M metagenome (GOLD analysis project Ga0209629, IMG submission 187286) | Cubitermes ugandensis P5 segment gut microbial communities from Kakamega Forest, Kenya - Cu122 P5 (SPAdes) (version 2) | ecosystem: Host-associated > Arthropoda: Insects > Digestive system...
GCCCTACGTATATATATATATATATATATGTAATGTTCCCAACATTTTTCCAATATATGTCTCATAGTAAACATTTTATCAATAGTTGATCTTTGAAAGACTCCTTTGTATTTTCCTACTATTTCCTCAGCAAAAGGTCCTAAATTTACACACAAAATATTTGCCAGAATTTTATATATTGTACATAGCAATGTAACTGCTCTATATTTATCACACATTATCACGTTCCCTTTATTATGAAATGGACATATTTTCCATTATTTCTACTCAAGTGGTATGATCTATACCTCCTATATTTTTTAAAGAAGTTCATAAATGATATTGAGTTATTTTCCTCCCTCTTTAATCAATTTGGCCAGGAGTGGATCAATTTTCAATTTTTCAATGTACATGTTGCCATCTCTGTCTACATACTGCTAGTCCATGTTGGTGTGAAAGAAAAACTTGATTTTTCCCTGCCATTTTGGTGTGTTCAAAGAATAAACCGAAAGCCGCATCACAAAGAGACATAAATGATACTTCAAATTATGTCACCATGTTTCAAAATAAACAGTATAAATTCATGATAGGAGGATGAACATGTATGGAGAACTTCAACAACTAAAGGTATAAAAGCAATTACAATTCTGGGTCCTAAAAAATTTATGGTAAGCATGATATGTAAAGAAATGTTATAACTTTATGGTCAGTGTGATTACTCAACACCTACCCATGCACAGGAAATTTTTCCAATATTTAAAGTTTCAAAAACAATTCCTCACCTGCTTCTGACTACGATAGAAGTTGGTCCATGGTTTAGAAACCCAAGCCTTTGCATCTTCAAGCACCTCCCTCAGTAATCTGAATCTTCGCAGCCTTTTCTGAATCTTCCCCCACATTTCTCTACATTGTTCTGCTGTATATACACCAAAGCTAATCTGGAAATGACAAAAATGAGCAGTTAAAACCAAATGCCTTATATGGTATATTATACACTTGATAAATGGAACAATAAATTCTCTCAGTAACAATGACTGATACCACCAACAACTAAACTTCCTCAGAGACACAATAAACGTAACATTGTCCCTGTGCTCACCACAAAGGCATAAGGTTAGTGGCCAGGTTCATGGCTCAACCACTTTAAACCCAAAGAAAGCACCTGAAGTACCCACTAAATCAGAGGCTAGGTGTGTCCCAGATCAGGTCTGGATGCAATGAAGAAGAAAAAAAAATCTCTCACCTCAGCCAGGAGTAAAATGGCTCCTCAGTTGTCCAGTTTAGAGCCTAGTAACAGTAGTGAATACACTACACCAGCTCTAGGGATGCAGTAAGGTTATGATAAAAGTACAACTGCCCTATGTACAAGCAGTAGCCATGACAGTATATGGATAAGCACAGTACATTCTAACAGCTTCTACAACCAATTCTGAGTAGTGAACTTGATTGATGGTACAGTGAAAGAAGTTACCAGTTTAACCCTTTGGCACCAGAATTAAATGCCCAATGTAATGTACTGGACACTTAACTTACATGAGAGCTGCACAAGAAGGCCATTACATGGCCGACAACTATACAATACGTTCAGCGTTTTGAGCATCAGTATGTGACAGGTATACCTGACGTTAGGCATTAAAGGGTTAAGTGGCCATGGTCCCTCTACTGTAACTCCACATCAAAACACATCACAGCAACAGTGCTTGCTGCACTGCACAAAATTATCTTAAAGAAAACCCATTCTGTTTCTATATGAACACAATGCACAGAATTAGAGTTTCTTGTAGCATAATTTGCATAACTTGTTACCTATAAGTTCTTGTTTCTAACATGTAAAGAGATGGCATGAACAGCAAAAGAAAAGCATTAATTAACCAGGTCATCATGTATTTGCAGCAATAGAATTACATTAAACAATACAGCCCATTCGTTACTATTACCTTCCTGCCTGGGCCTAGGTCATCCAAAGTTCTGTATTCATACCTACTCCATGTTACATATCCTACACACCTCATCATCCTTGATTTTACCACCTTCACAACCTCTTGTGAAGAGTACACACCTTCATTATGCAATTATTTCCACTCTCCTCCTACTTCCCTATCTTAGAACCAAAACTGCTAGAAGATCTTCAGTACATGTCACTAAAACATAGTCTTATATCATGCACTCAATCTCTTTTCCAGTTAAAATCAGTTATGAGGCTCCTTAAAGTACTGACTCATGAGATCTTCCAAACAACATGAGGCCCAGTGGTATGTGCACTCGGTTTATGTATTATCTATCCATCTGTGCTTTATCTCCTCTGCCCTACTTTTCATGATACTGTAGGAGCTGCTAGGATATTTAGGGTTAGATAGGTCAAGGCATAAGGAATACACATAATGAATCAGCAGGTGTGTGGGACAAAACAGGTAGTGTCCTGATATAACTCACAAAGGCAAAAATGGCCTCATGCTAAGACCTGAACTGGTTGTCCCAAATCAATGCCCAATGCATTACCCCTGTGGTCACCTGTTTAATCTGCTTTATTACTTTCATTAGTAAACATAATCATATGTCCCAAATGGTTGTTCAATTCTTGAGCTGTTCTACCAAGAATTATAAATTGCATGATTATTATGAATGATAACTAGGGAAGGATCTGGTATGAAATGGTTGCAGTTTCATTAATTTATTGAACTGAGAATTGGCATAACACCTGATTTATATATTCTGCTATCATTTCCATACCAAAAAGTGGTTAAAAGATAGCAGAAGTCTTAACTTCTTACTTAAAGTCCCAGTTTAGTGCTTGTTACACAAGCTTACAAAACTCTTTGATGCCAAACTTAAAATCAACTGCTGCCTTACATTATCCCAGTTCAGCTTGTCTGCACGGGAGTCAAAACGAAGACTATCTTTCTGTGGAATCTCTTTCTCAACATGCTTCAAGAGCTCCATAAGATCTGCTTCTGGCCAGTCAGGAATATCTGAAACAAATACAATACTTCACTACTCGGGTGTCATAAGATGCTGGAGGCAAGTTGTTTACTACTTTAATGGTGTTAACAGCATGGACGTGATCACACCAGCTACTCGTTTATCACAACTCTCAACACACATCAAGAGCCATAACCCTCCATACACAGCACACTGGAAGATGTTGCTATCAAAAGCAAGTAGCTGTAATGCACATAACTGGGGTGAATAGAATTTTTTTGAAGATCCACACTCTGCTATTTTCAACATATTATCTATGGTAGATAACTCACTAAAAACGCCTTGCATACATAATTTTTGTGCTGAAAGTGATATGAAACACATGTAAAGAATGAAATTTCACTGCAGAACACAATTATTGTAAAAACCTCAACAATAACTTTTATACACACCTGCTCAATACACAGATTAACCCACCAGTTTGGCTTTATAAAACAATTCAAGTTTAATGGCTTATGGAATCAATCTGCCTTGGTAGGATACCATGTACCTGCCTCCCATAAATCCAACCCCTCATCCGTACCTTATGGTTACATGGAGATCCACACCCTGGGTCATGTGGTAGGCAGTAACAGGTGTGGAGGGGATATCTCGTAGAGGGTTACTACGATACCTGCTGGCCAACAGGGCTCTGGTCGACCCAAACCAAGGTGGAAGATATTGTGCTGAAGGCTGCATGACCCTGGGATAGTAACATCAGTGTCATAAATGAACCCCTTAAGGAACCAGGCCGCACCCCACTGTATGTAGGCCTTCCATCCACGTGGGGTTCCATGTATGGTGACCAGATGTTTTCCCTGTTTCATGGGAGAGCTCCATAACTGGGGACTCTTGAGAGATATGAACGCATAAACCATTGGCTCTGGAACCAGAGCATCTCACTACATAGGAGCCCCGTTTGGGGACCATGGAGGTGGCAGTTCATTTACCAGGAACTTTGAGAGACAGTAAGAGTGTTTTGTAAACAGAGTCTCTCTGTCTCTCTCTCTGTGGTAGCTCTGTAAGGCTTTGGCAATGGTGCTTCACTCTCTTTAAAGAAGCTCTGTGAGGGGAACCTGAAGGAAGGGCACCTACACTGAGAACTCTGAGAAACATGTAATGGAGGACTCTGGAAACAGAAATTTTTTTTATAGGGCTCCATAAAGGGAATCTAAGGCACTTAGCAAGGGAGGGCTCAGCCAATATGTTCATTGGGCCAGAAACTGTACTATTTTTCTGTTATGTATAACTTAAAGGTTTGTGGCCTTATGTTTGCCCACAACACTCCAAGGGATATTTCCCTCTGGGCTCAGGCAAGCTGAACCCAGAGGTCATTAGGAAAGCTTATCCAAGACCAATCCACACCTCTGTTAAGGCTGTAGAGAGAAAGGTTAAATAATAAGGGGACACAATGGGCCTCTTGTGAAAGGCCTACATATACAATGGGCTCAAACCCATTATATATTCAATTCTATTCTTAAAACGTAGAAAACATCCTTACAAGATAGTGACCATGTCATTTCCAACATTTTTCTAAATTATTCTGTAACATCGATATGCGCTGCAATATTGGCATGAAGAGTCTGGTGACAACTAAAATGTTTTCCAGCCATGAGTATGCTGGTAGTTTGATGTAAACATAATACATGGATAAGGACAGTGATGTTTTGTTTACTAATGATACAGCCTTCTGCTTTATTGGTGAAATTAATACAAGTGACACAACAGATTCCAGTGGTTATACTGGTGATGGAGACAAAATACCAGGATCAGACTGGAACAGCAGAATGGGCGTGGAAGTTGAATCCACTAACAGTGCAAAAAATTTTTTAGCTGCAAGATGATGAAGAGTAAGGAAGGAAATTGTGCAGCAGAAAATGTTTAAGTAGACAAAAATCTGGCAGGAAGCCCAAAACCACAAACTAGATAACAGGGGTGAAAGATCTGGTATGACTAGCAGTGCAGATATAAAAAAAAAAGTTTCCTCAATTTCTATCATGTTATTTGCAATCAGCTGCAGGCAGTGTATAGCTTATATGCCATCTTACTCCTAAGCTTTGCATCCACCAGGCCATGGAGGTGCATTGACTCACATCTTACGTAGGTGTGTCCCAAATGTGCTTCGCATATGCACTGTCATTGGAAGGGGAAAGAGGATATTGTTACAATGGTTCTCCCTCTCATGCAGCTGCACTTCTGCATGACATGATTTCTAGACCAGGATTCACCACCATTCGATGAAGGAGAAGTTGTCTGTGGAGTTGTAAGAACATTTCTGCCATTAAGTAGAGTTCAGAAAAGTATTTGTGTCCTATCAGTCTTTCACACAGAAACTGATATGCAACAAGCCCAAAAAAAAAAAAAAAAAAAAAAAATTTAAATCATGGTGGAGAACAAGAAGTAATGAAATTTATGTGATTACTGATTACTGCAGCCACATTCTAACTTTTTGCAGACAAAACCAAATTTCAGCCACTGTCCCAATAATTTGCCATACAGTGAAGGGACACATGAAGACATTTTTTATGTAGTTGATATGGCCTCACACAATGCACATAACCCAGAAAAAGCTGAAATTTAAAATTTCAAAACAGATACAGCTGAAAATATAATACAGAGTGGTGTATGAAAAAGTAGCCCAATCTTAGTGTCAATGGCAATAAGAGTTGTATTACTAACAGATGAACAACAAATCTTATGTTACATTTGGAGAGTTATTTTGTTGTTATTAAAGAATGTTAATCTCCAGGCACTGCAGCTGCCCAGGAAGCTACCATGATCATGTAATTATGCTTGCTGCTGCTAAAATCATGGTGAGGCTTCTTTCTTGTGCACCAATCTTTATAAAATAATACTTTTCTGCACAATTGGGTACCTGGGAAAAAGCTACGAGACTGCCAGTCATAATCGCATATTTTGACACATTTAACACCTGCACCACTCAAACTGTTTCCATCAATGTCCTGTATGGTGTGCAACACATACCTGGTTCTGCTTCCATTGAACAGCTACTGTGAAGCTTACCCAAATTCATAAAATAATAAACCCTCAGATAGCAGTTGTTTTTCATCTTCATATGACAAATTTTTTAACCTTAAAATAATGGTAGGATCCTGACTATTAATACAGATGTATTATATTCTTAAAGTCTTGGTTTTTAGATCCATATTTCCAGCCCTAGTGTATTTTCCATAACAAAAAAAAAGTCCAATGTGCCTATCATTTTCAATGTATAGCCCAGCAAAAAATAAGTCAACTCACCAACATTTGACTGATTTGTGTGATGTGTCTGGCCCATGTCATCTTCATCAACTTCTTCTTCTTCTTCTTCTATATCTTCTTCCTCAACTTCAGTTTTGATCATGGATTCCCTTGTGTCCTTTGACTTCATGCTCCGTGACACACCTACATTACTCCTGTCAGACTTAGTGGCTACTGGAACAATGCTGTAGCTTGTGCTTGCACCATCACTCAGCCGCATCTTCTTGCCCCCAGACTCTGTTACTTGTGCCTCAACAGCTAATGGCCGCTTTTTTTTAGACACCATTGTCAGAACTGTGGATGCAGACTGTGCTGTAAAATTAGTTTAAGTCAGACTGCATTCATGACTATAGTGCTGGCTAGCCCTAAATCAATAATGCAGACACCCAATAAGAACAAAATTCAGAAAATGAAATTATCTTTCCCAGTTATAATCCCATGTTACAGAACAAACCTGTGGCAATTTGTAAAGATATAAAAAAAACAGCCCAGTGAAATCAAGAGGAAATTGAAAATATTAATATGGAATCACAGTTGTTACGGTCTTCTTCCACAGATTCCATTTCTTACTAAGAAAATACAACTCAAAGTGAAAGATGTTAGTTAAGACAGCAAGGTTTAGCACTGTTTCACACAGTATATACATTTCAGTATTATAAACAAGGTAAAAATCATGTATCTATGGACATTTTAACAATTACATACACTTTCAGAAAATTCAACACTGCAGTGACAATGTACTTTAGCCTTTGTAGCTTGTTGAATCATCAACTCCCCCCCCCACATCATGCAAAATTAACGTATCACTTATGTTTTCTGAACATAACATGTAGTAACTACCAAACCAAACAAAATGGAAAAAAGACGTAGATTTCATTTGTGTATGGCATACCAGTGAAAAAATCCTGTTAACTGTAGCAAAGCAGTTAATAATTAAATAACAGAACTACATCAAAATCTTGTTATGAATCTTTCAATATACACTGTTGCCAGAATGAAGGTATAAGACATAAGATTAATAAATTACGGATGATTCAATGTTTACTGCTTTTCTTTCCAGCACACATTTTTCACGGATCACGCAGTTTAAAAAAAGTGTGTGTTTTGATCCTTGACCTTTGCGAGCAAAACTTTCTGGGCATCAGCTACAATTTTGTTCTCCACACCTTCCTCTTGTATACTGTTTCCAGATTATGCTGTAACACCCACCACTTGTACGCCGCCGTACCAATGCAAATGAGAAAATGAAGATTGGTCTGATGGGCTTGGGTGAATTCTTCACAAGCTGTGACTCTGTGCTACTTTTGCACTTGTGTAGGCAAATTCTTTCCCAAACCTTCATGAAGAACCTGACAAAGTGTCTCGACATTAATGTACACTTTATCCTCCATATATTATGAGGTCATCTGTTGGCCTCTGGTCACAAATATACAAATTTTTTCAACTGTTTTCAGATTTACAGCAGTTGAGGTCACCCACTCCTCAGATCAACTTCAATATCTTCATGTCCCACTCTGAACTGCCTAAACCATTTGAAGAGAAATGCACAAGATACGGATTCATTTCCATATACTGTTCCATGAACGTCAAGTTGTTTCTGTAGCTGTTCACCCAAGTCTGAAACAAACCTTGATGTCTGCTCGCTGGTCCAAGGTAACAAAGAAAAATACAACTAACACATGAGGTGATTACTGACAAATGACTAAGGTAATACCCTTTTCATTAATCCTTTGTAGTTATAATACGAATTAAAAGAAACCAGCTACAATTTGTTTTTGCATCAAACTATAATTCACGATAAGAGTGGCACCAGAACCACTATTCCACGTTGTGCATAAAGGACAGAGGTACAAAGAAAACCTAAGTACTGTATTGGAAGCCAGGGGGTTACAGTGAAGTACAATGACCACTAAACTGATGACAACAGCAAGTTTCTTGAAGAGGGGAGAAGTGATGAAATGTAACATAACATAAATTAAATTAAACCCTTAGAAATTTAATTACCATCAACACACAAGGGTAAAGTTGTAATTTATATTTCTTACAAAACTGTTATTGAGTTTAATTACATTATAACATGGACATCCAAATGTTTTCAATAGTGCACCACAAGATAGGAAATCCATATGCGTGTGCAGGCAGCATGAATAAACCATTTATCCATCCTTACAGTACACATCAAACCCTGAAAATAAGCAAGAAATTAAATTTTAATTCAATGACACCCAGTGGCAGTCAGTTACACAACAGTAACAGTGGGGAGGTGGTTACACCCTACTGGTCTACAATTTCACATGTGTTACCTACTTTTCAAAAGGTCGTTTGTGCTAAAAATTTAAAGCAAGCCACATCTTGGATACCCTGGCATTGCAGTACATCTTACAATTAATGAAAGTTTGAAAGACTATAAAAAAACCTTACAAAACTGCATAAATGTCATATATAACCTTTGTCTATCCAAATGAAGAATTTTAATTAACATCTACTAGATGAGTATAAAATTCTTACACACAAGGGTATAATAACTATTGTGAGAATCAAAGTCTGTATTAATATTAATCAAGAGCCTCAGGAGTCATAAGATTGGCTGACATAATATTTATTTGTTACTCACAGCCTGTGTCACTGCTTCTGTCAATATTCTTTCACCTATCCAAGCATTAGTTTCATCTACTGGAGTGCTATCACCTGCTTGTGCTGCTGAATTATAGGCTCAATGTTCAAATGTTTCTTCAGACTCAACCCACAGCTCATAGCAGTGTCCATCTCAATTATAATGAGACAGGAAAAGTACATGTAACATAACATGGATGCGGGTTGGCATAACTATTTTTTCCACGGAAAAGCAATATGTATTACATATTTTGAGTGTGTTTCTGTAGCCTTAGTTATCCAGCATGCAAAGTGCATATGCCGTATTTATCATCATGTGTGGCCTGTCTGGTTCTCCCATATATTTCACATTATCTCATAAACCGAATGATTTTCAGGAAAAAAGTTAATGAACATAAAATGTGTGTTTTGATTTTCTCTGTAACTCGTGTCTGAAACATTTCTCATTCTAAGACAAATAAATTTAAGGAGATATTATCATAAATGTAGATAGGTCTTCAAGCTGGGTACCTGTTATTCTCATCAGATTTTAAGGAAACTTTCATTTTCTTGACTGGACGTTTAAAAAATACTCAGATGTCAAATGTAATGAAAATCCATCCAGTGGGAGCCTAGTGGTTCCATGCGGATGGACTGAAGGATAGACAGACAGAGACAGACAGACAGACATGACAAAGCTAATAGTCCCTTTTCACAATTTTGCAAATACGCCTAAAAGCTGTTTCTTTAACAAAAGCATATACCTCACAGCGAACAAACAACGCAGTAACACTGGATGCCATGGCAACCAGGTGTGACTCACTCATACACACACACACACACACACACAATCCACACCAGTATTACATATTAATAACTGCACAGTAATCTTCTCTATTGAGTTGTATAAAGAACACGTACTCTGCATCCTTCCAAGCCTTCAATGGTAAGATATTAGGTGTTCAAAAGCTGAATTCTGTACTAATAAAACAGCACTGGTTGATAAAAAACTGAAAATATTTTAATTTTGTTAGAAAAACAACATCTATAATGCCTTCCCTCCCACCAGAACTACCAAAGCATACATCTTACCCATGCCCATCATTATCAGCTGTTCTGGAGAACAACATTTCTGGTAAGTTGAAATAAAAAATGTCAATAATAATAATAATAATAATAATAATAATAATAATAATAAACAAATATTTTTAAGCCTTTATTCACTAATGGTGTTTCAGTGACAAAAATTCATCTTGTTAACACTGAACATATTACCAACAAAGGCTTCGAAGGATATAGAAAACACATTTGACATACAATTTGATAGACAAAAATACTACACAATGATAAATATCAATACAAACCTTTTATCCCTGACTGACTGCAACCAACCAACCAACCAATTACTTCCAGCAGAGTCCTGGATAAGCTAATAGTTCCTCACCCCGTCAAGAAACTCCCCACATAATATGGAACTTGTATGTTCATTCCTGTGTTCACTTGCCCTGTCCTGGGCCAGATGGGTCCAATCCACACCCAACTTATTTGACTTTATCCTCAAACTAGTTATTATGCCATTATCCATTAGAATTTTACACTTGTCTAGACATTACTTACAGCGATTTATCCAGACAGATAGAGATCACATATCACAATTTGCATGCTTTGCTTTTTTTGGAAGTTTGTTTCCATATATTAATGGCACAACAATATTAAGATGTATTATAATGTAATTAAATTCAACAATAAGTTTACAAAACACAGAAATTAATATTATATACTTCAACAGTTCATTAACATTTTGCCACTATAAATGGCAACATGTCCACCAATGTGACCAAAAGACTCTAACTACGCAGTCACTGTATTTCTATGTGTGCTGTTTTCATGGTCAACAAAAAATTAAATGTTACCAAATACAGCCATACATAATAATTCTAGTGTGTTCACGCTGTTACTGTACCAAAATTTTCATTCATACATGCTACAGCATAAAACAAGCAATGCAGTTGTGAAGGACATCAATTCAAAATTTGATCAAAACAAGTCCAACAGTTCTCAAGCTGAGATGACAGCACTGTGTACAACATAATGTATTGAATGTTAAATTTTAAATAAATTGGGTGGCCTCAGGATGACCACCACAATCGAAACATGTAGCTACAGCTAATGTGATCATTTTGGCTTGAAATGCTAACAAAGTCGTGAGGTCAAAAAAATAACACACAGAATATTGTTGCATACTCAGATGTTTTTGTCATTAGATATCTGAAATTATTGAGAGTTCTTAATTGAAGTTCTAGCAGTTTTAGTAAGCTGAATGTATTTAGCCTGTATGATTACAGTTCTCACAACTGGCCGGTGAGTTACAGAGTTTTGTGCAGCTATCATGAGTCCAGAGCAGACTAACTATAGGGTGAGTAGTGAGTGAGCCATACAGTTTTCCTATGTGGGGTTGCCATCTACATAGCACAGTACAAGAACTCAAAAATTTGATCAGGACTAATTACACTTGTGGGGAGGAATATCTTACCCTCATCACTCTTCTTCCAGGCCAGTGTAAATAAATCCTAAATTCGTCAGTTAACAGGGTTAGATTATACAGTATTAGTTATATTACTATTAGTAACTAAAGCACAAACTCTGAAATGGTTTACATAAGTGAGACCTACATTTTAAAGTCATTCAATTAAAACGTTATATCCTTTGCATCACAATGACAATCAGTAAAAAGACACTTAATGGGTTCTGCACACAAAATACAGAAAGTCCTAAAATTGTCTGTTAAAGTGATTGTGGCAACATTCCAAGGAAATACTATTTACAACCGCGATGCAAAAGTATAAACACCAATCACACAACACTTAATGGAAACAAGACCTAGTGTAACCACAGTGTTGCCAAATCTGCATACAAAAACTGAATGTAAGTGAATATAATCACAGTTAGGTACATTACTATCCCAGCAAAGCAACTTCTATCGTTAAAATATGTATGGAAACCTACTCTGAGCAAACAAATTGCTGGAACATGTGTAAATTAAATATACTGCATATTAAATTAGCAGTTTTGACACATTTCATTCTAGATAGTGTGAGGCTTTAAGTTCTCAAAGTTCTGAATATAAAGAATCCTGGGTTGTGAAACCATACAGCATAAAAACATTGTTAACAGGTTAAACAGCATCACATCCCATGAGACAGTACCCTTTACTCTTCATTACACTGAAAAAATGAAAAATGTCTTCTGGGAGGTAATTCATAAAGCAATTTAGACAATAAATAACATTTTGATACTTATCCTTCAAAACAAATATGGACTTCAATTACTGGCCAGTTAAGGCAAACACTGTTTATCTTAATGAACATTAATATTTTTTTAAACAGTAAATCCTTTTTTAATGCTTGGGTTACATTCCTGACAATCACAACACAGAGTCAAACAAAGCAGAATGGAATATCAACAAACAACTTCAATACTGAGTCTAGCCACTGAAGATACTGCCAGTTGCCAGCAAGAACATTAAAATCTGAACCCACAAAACGCTTAATAAATTTTCTGGTCACTCAAATTCAAATATTCTAGGAAACAAAGTCAGGAGCAACACCAAATGAATATTACATACACTTTATTAATAATCATGACTTCAAGAAGCATGACTTCTCTGATAAACAAGAGCTTGTAAGGTACATGCTAGCATAAGATAAATTCTTTTGTTGACGTCAAGCAAAGATGAGCTATTTGTCACTACGATATGGAATGAGATGGCATGTCATCCAGTTATGGATGAAGGCCACAGCCTGCAAATATGGAAGGTACCTCCAAATATATTAGATAAGGTTGTACATGTTTACTATTTGTCCAGCACTTTTCCTTCATTTCTTTTCCAGTCTGTCATTTTTTGAACTTACAAACAAAACATTTCAAAAACTGATGATAATAGCACTGTATTCACTACAACAGTGTCCAGTTTAAAGTGGAACCCACTCACTGAATGTACTTTTACCAATTGTATTATATAACTTGCCACATGTTAAAGCCGGTGTTGTAAACGAGCCCCTACAACTCTCAGACATGCATGACACCTTGTGAACATCATACTAAAAGCTGTTTAAGTTCTTGTCATGGAATTGCATAGTATGCCGCATGATTTTCATTATGGCTCTTTTGTGCACGTTTGATGCTTTTACAATCACTGTCCATGAAACATTCCCAGAGACAAGTCACAGCGTTGGATCAAGTGAACGAGCAGGCCCAACGGACAACTAATTATCTGGTCCTCCAAAACGTTACGCAAGGCGGCCAATGAATTATTGCCTATTTGGGGCGGTTGCACCATCTTGCCGGAAGAAAAAGTATTTATTCTTCCCGCCACTTACGTTTTATTAACAAGATCGCAAATGGTGTAATCCATGACAACGTACAATGATTTTAACATGACTTTATAAATATCACTCCGTTTCACGGTACACACCTAAATGTAATTCCCGTTACGCCCAAAAGAGAAATATGGCCTTCCCTGCGCCGATTTTGACGGAAAATTACAAATGCTCACCGACACTGCACAAAGATGTAGACAATACCGTGAAATTCCATTTCCGCCCTTACGTATGTTTCTTTCTCCCCTCCCTCAATGGAACCGATATTCACGAAGCTGGTGACTTTGCTTGGAAATCTTCTATACTGGACGTCCCTCAGCTCCCACTCTAAATGTTATAAAACATTGGAAGACTAACATGCGACAATAAGTTACATTTCCAGTTTCAGGCATTTCGCGTTTCTGTTGGTGCTTTCCCGAATGTGAAACGAAGTGTGATGTGCGCTCGCCAAGTCAACGAAACACAACCTACAACCTACACTACAAATGCACAGATCGTGCTAGAATATTTCAACTCCCCGGTAACATACACCGGACACAACTTGCTCGTCACCAGTCTATACTTTGCGATAGCATCGGTCACGAAATTTCACAGGTGGACGCTATGTACCTCGAGGATGGCGCCGACGAGCGCCGAAACGCTATTAGTCGAACAATGCAACTTTGCGTATGAGAAGTGGTGCATTAAGCCCTGGTTTGTGAACACCGTGCATGAAATGTACAATATGACGATTTTCATTGACCTATATCAGCCGCATCAGGTGCACTGTTTCTTTTCATTATCCACGCTTCAAAAATACGAACTTCAATTGTATAATTACACCAATCCTCAATTACACAGAAACCATTTTGAGAAATAAATTGACATCGCCGCTACAGAAAACACCATACTGCAACAATTCTTTGATAGATGTAATTCTCAAACCATGTAGCCTTACATAAAGACGCCGCTTTATTACATTTTTTGCTCACCCACTCTTTTAAGCTATTTGGCTCATCCACTCCTTCAACCTATTTAACAAAGTACATCGTTTGTAACATATGAAAGAGTTCCCACACATAAAACGTTACTGGCTACCCTCATGCACAAACTATAATTTTCGGTACGTGAATATGCTTATCCAAACATTCGGGATCTGAAACTGACGTAAAATCCATCAGTTTCCATTCACAATAACGGCACACTTGACAACTTCATCCTCCTTAACTGCCACCAGCTATGACCTACATGCCACTCAACCATCCACTTCTAACAACAGCTCATGGCACTATTGATTAAAAAACATCTAGTGACCATTATCAAACAAAACATTGACATACATACATGATGCACAAAAAAAATAGTAAACTATATTATAAAATTAAAACTAACACACACCACATAATGAACAAAACATCTGGGTGTGAAACTTGGTCTCTCACACTGGGGAAGAATATATACTGAGACATCCAAGAACAGAGTGCTGAGGACATATGGGCTGAAGTGGGAAAAGGCAATAGGGGAATAGAACAAACAACATAATAAAGAGCTTCATGAGTTGCACTTTTCAGGTGATCATATTTATTTGATCAACCCAAAGGTGTTGCATGTATGGGGGGGGGGGGGGAGATGCAACAGGGTTTTAGTGGGGAAACATGAAGGCACATAACCACCTAGAAGACCTAGACAGAGTTGGGATAACATACCTTCAAGAAATAGGATAGGCAGGCATGAACTGGATTAATCTGGCTCAGGATGAAGAAAATTGGTTGGGTGTTGTGAACATTCATGAACCTTTGTGTTGCACAAAATGCAGAAAATTTCTCAACTGGCTATGGTACTAGTGGCTTCACAAAAATGACTGTGACACATGGATCTAGTTAGCAACATGCATATATGACAGGAAACAAACAATGAAAAACTGTTATTAACTGCAAACAATGGCTTGTACCCAACCTTTAAAATGGGTAAGGTCTGACAACTTCCAAATCATACAAAATGTTACACAGAGGTAACAGAAGACTTAACCTTCAGACTTGGACTCATCTCCCTCAAGGCATGGACAGGTGGTACACTCTTGAGAAAACCTTCTGGTCCCATAAAAGGGGGGGAATTTCTCAACTAGGTAAGTGGTAATTAGCCGCTAAGCACTGTTCTGCTCCATGGACTTGCAGAATTAGAAGGCAATTACTTAGCCACCCAAAAGGCTTCTGCTTCATGGGGTTGAATACTGAGAAATTGATTACAAATGCTAAAAATTTTTTAAATCTCAAAGTTCTGATATCTGTTCATGCCAGCATTAAGCCACAATGGTTTATGCCTGTAATAATCTATGTCACGGTCAACAGAACCACACATTAGTTGCCATTATGAATTTACTAATTTGTCACAAAGATGTGGCAAAATTAAAATTATTGTACACAATTCCTTTATTTTCTGAACATTAAATGCTCACAAATATGTCACTTGTTATTGCTATTTTAGTAATACTAATTGGATTTGTTACAGCTGATGTATTCTTACACACTAAAGTACAAAATTTTGGTTGTACTGGTACGCTTATATCAGTAAGAACACATCAGAATGGGATCTATTGTTTTGTGCAGCCTTTCAGACTGACAGAGTCGTTAAACAGCATACTTCCTTTTAGTGGCACAATAAAATTATATTTTAGGAAGAACTATGTCTTATTATTATTATTTTTCTGCTATATCTGACATATATGTTTCTTTATTGATAAATAATTCCTTAAGGTAATATGAAATCTGAACACTTCCTGCCAAAAATACTTGTACTCTCAACAGAAAATCCCTACGGCTGAAGGTATAGATTCTAGTGCTTGAAAATACGCAATTTCACCAATGAAACCTGAAAATAAAATCGGAATTCAAACACATCACGTTGCTACGTCCACACACAGGCACTCTGCCGCCTAAGATATTACTTGGTAATTTTCTAAATGTAGTTTACAAACCCAATCACAGTTCTTAATATGACAATTGGCACAAAATACGCGACTATATACAAATTTATTATTTGCACGCAGGGATTGATGCTGCCACTGAGCACCGCAATCAGACGCGCTGTTGACCGGCGATCATGTTGCGAGACAACCGCTCAGGCAACCGCATCTTCCCCGGTCTTCAAGCCCGGGTAAAACAAGCGGAATGGAGTCCGAGGCCAGCCGAAGCTACCGACCCACATCGGATGGTCGAGACGGGGCCGGGGCGGCGGGTTCGCTCGCCTGCCTGCCTTGCACGTCAACGAGACCAGTCCCACACGACATGGCGGCGATCCCCCCATCACCCGCCGGAATCACTAACAAGGCCCTGCCCGCGTTCCTGCTACCGACCTGTCGATCTACATGCAACACAATTTTCTCATTTATCTCCATATTTAACATCACATATACCGACCTAACCATACCAAACCAATGAATAATAATCACGCATTGCATAAACACATTTATTAAGACTATATGTTACAGCAGTCAGTGTCACGAATAGAAAATGTTCCATCGTAATCCTCGGAACATGGTTACCGGCCACTACAGCCGCGGTCGCGGCCAACGGTATCAGTGAGGCGGCCATCTTGAGCAACTACATATAAAAGCCCACAATCCTACATACCTCCACAGAAAAGTTTCCAAAATGTTCACAAATCTCTATACACAAATATACGCTTGTCCCAGCAACATAATTATACCAATGTTACAGAAATAAACACCCACATGCACTGCGTCTTCTCCAAGCACAACTCTTATCGCATAACACGTGTGTAGGATAAAGCTTGCAGTAGCGCCAATGCTAAAAGTAATCTCCGCTGTTATTCGATGACATAACATTCGGCGTTATTTATCATATTCTACTATATATGCCGCATATATATTGTATTATATACACCAACTGTATTTTTCTGTAAATTGTGCTGCAGGTATAACGAGACAAACATGTCAAGTTAATGCATGATAATGACATGTGAATGTTTGAACAGCATGTTGGCCAACATGTAATTTTATCAAAACAGTCACATTATTGGCTGAACACAAGACAACGATTTTGATGTCTCCACTCAAAATGTTGAAACGTCTCGCGCTATAAATTTGAAAATGGCATGGCTTGAAATATATGTCTTTAACCGCTAATCCCGAAAAAATGATCGGAAATGTGTTAATCTTAGGGCTACTTACACCATTGTGGTTTCTTCGAAGAAGAAGAAGAATAAACTGGATAAATTCCCTCCCAACTTCGTTTCTGACACTCGTAATCACCAAACTCTGACGAACACAGTAGGGTGGCTTACATTACAGTACAGTTATACCTCGGCTAACGAAGATAATTCGTTCCGGAATCACATTCGTTAACCGAAACTTCTCGCTGTCTCGAACGTAAAGAACCCTGTCGGGTTGGTGTGTCTCACCTATGTGATGTGGTCAGCTCATTTCTTTGTCACACACATACAGACGGAAAAGA
>Ga0209629_10000903_pt1 | contig 17607 bp, 15 predicted proteins | sample TergutCu122P5_FD_187286 | JGI IMG/M metagenome (GOLD analysis project Ga0209629, IMG submission 187286) | Cubitermes ugandensis P5 segment gut microbial communities from Kakamega Forest, Kenya - Cu122 P5 (SPAdes) (version 2) | ecosystem: Host-associated > Arthropoda: Insects > Digestive system...
AGCGCCCTCTGGCGCTTCACTTCCCTCCATGGCAATGGTTCAGCTTGGAATTGGTATTACATCCGGAATGCGCGCAGACACAGCGAAATCCTTTTGTTTATCTGCGCGCGCCAATGGAGGATAGCTGCTTTATGTCTACCTTTATCAAGAAACAGTATCATACAACAATTATTTACATTATACCGTCATAATATACGATCGGCTATAATTAAAGCAAAAAGCGCCGGGCTTAAACCCGGCGCTTTCTATTATCGCGTGTCATTCAATGTGTTATATTGTTCATTATATCCCCGGCAAAGTCGCCTGTGGCCTGCATGACCTTGCTCCCGCTCCTCATGAGGGAACGCCTGGTGCGCTGGTCAGACAGGGCCCATGTGACTCCCGCCGCGCCGATTATGCTACCCGCGATTAAACCTGCAGCGAGCATGTTGTTCATGTCAATCGCCCCGTTCTGAGAGTTACTCTGAATTAATTAGCTTGCGCCAAACTAAGGCATTCAGCACGTTCTTATTATCTCTCGGGCGGGGAAAATTATTAAATTAATTTTTGACAATTAATACCGAACAGTAGACCTGTTCCGAAACCTGTAAGGGCAGAGCTTGTCTCTGCCCTGGACAGGGGCAAACACAAGGTTTGCCCCTACAATAAATCGGGGTTCCAGAACACATCAAGTATGTATGTCATCAATCGGTCAGCTTGTGGATAAAAAGTCCGCTCCTGAGCTTCGGCTCGAACCATGTGGACTTTGGCGGCATGATCTTGCCGCTGTCCGCCACATCGAACAGCTCGTCCAGAGAAGTGGCGCGCATGGCGAAGGCCGCGCCGCCGCCCTGAGAGTCCACGCGCCGCTTGAGCTCGCCTATCCCGCGTATGCCGCCCACAAAGTCTATGCGGTGGCTCGTCCGCGGGTCGTCGATGCCGAGGAGCGGTTTCAGCACGTTGTTTTGCAGTATGGAGACGTCGAGCGCATCTATCGGGTCGTCGGTGACGATCTCCGGCTTGGCCTCCAGCATATACCATTGCCCGCCCAAATACATGCCGATCTTGTGCCGTTTGTCCGGCTTGCCGTCCTCGGACTTTACGACATTGAATTTCCCGCCGATCTTTTCGATAAATTCGCCCTCGCTCATGCCGTTCAGATCCGTCACGACGCGGTTGTAATCCATGATGAGCAGTTCGTCGGAGGGGAACAGCACGGCCAGGTAATAATTGTGCTCAGCCGAGCTGTCCGGGTTTTCCGCCCGCATATCGAGGCCGGCTTTGACGCCCGCCGCGTTGCGGTGATGCCCGTCGGCTATATACAAATTGGGAACGCGCTCAAACAGGGCGCTCAGTTCGGTTATTATCCCGCTGTCGCTGACGACCCAGGCCCGATGGCGCACTCCGTCGTCCGAGGTGAAGTCGTAGACGGGCGGCAGCCCATTTTTTAAGCCGTTGATTATCGCGGATATCCCCGCGTCCGCGCGGTATGCCAGGAATACCGGGCCGGTATTGGCGCAGAGCGCCTCCACATGGCGTATGCGGTCGCACTCCTTGTCCTCGCGGGTCAGCTCATGCCGCTTGATCGTCCCGTCCAGATATTCGTCGATGGACGTACAGGCCACAAGCCCCGTCTGCGTGCGCCCGTCCATCGTCAGGGCGTATATATAGAAATTCGGCTCCGCGTCCTGAATAAAATAGCCGTCCCTGACCATGCCGGCCATAGTTTCGGCCGCCTTGGCGTAGACCCGTGGGTCGTACGGGTCAATACCCGGCGGCAGATCGATTTCGGCCTTGTCTATGTGCAAAAACGAGAGGGGGCTGCCCTTCACCATCTCCCTGGCTTCCTCGGAGCTCATGACGTCATAGGGCAGCGCGGCTATTTTGTCCGCGTACCCCGCCGCCGGCCTGACGGCTTTAAAAGGTCTTACAGTTGCCATATCTCACCTGCTCAATAGTCGTATTACAGATTGTGCCCGACGGCTTTCAGCCGTCCGTCTGTCCACCGGCTTCAGCCGGTGGCCCCTCCGGACAAACCTGCTTATAATAACCTTACCAAAATCACGCTTTGAACGGCTTTCAGCGCGTTCTCCGCCGCGGCCGCGTCGCCCTCGACGTTGGCCAGCGTATAGGCGTAATCCTTTTTGGTCTTGCTGACAATATCCAAAACGGTCACGCCGCTTTCCGCCAGAGCCGCGGGGATCGCGGAGGCGTCCTCGCCCTTGCTGATAACGCAGACGCGCGTTCCGCTGACCGGCAGCTCGCAGGCCGGGAAATTGACGGAATTTACGATATTCCCCGTCTCAAGGTAGCTCTTGAGCTGTGTTGCGGCCATCCTGGCGCAATTGTCCTCCGATTCCTCCGTGGAAGCGCCCAGATGCGGGACGGGCACCACGCCCTCGACGTTCAAAAGCTCGCGCGTCGGAAAGTCCGTTATATAGCAGGCGATCAAACCACTGGCCAGGGCCTCCTTGACATCGGCGTTGTCGACAAGCTCGCCGCGCGCGAAATTGAGCAGGCGCACGCCCTTTTTGAACTTGGTGAATACGTCTTTGTTGAACATATGCCTGGTATCGGCGTTAAATGGTACGTGGATGGATATATAATCGCAGGTTTCATAGACCTTGTCGATATCCTCGGTCGTTTTTACCCCCGGCTGAAGCCTTGAGGCGATATCGTCATTGAAGAACGGGTCATAACCGAGCACTTCCATGCCCAGCGCCAGGCCCGCGTTGGCGACCGGGGCGCCGATAGCGCCCAGGCCGATTACGCCCAGTTTCTTCCCCATGATCTCAAAACCGCCAAACTGCGCCTTGCCGCCCTCGATCTGCTTGGCCACGTCGTCCCCGGTCAGATTCTGCGCCCAGGCGACGCCCTGCGCGATCTTGCGGGAAGTCAGCATCAGCCCGGCTACGACCAGCTCTTTGACGGCGTTGGCGTTGGCGCCGGGGGTATTGAACACGACGATACCCTTCTCGGCGCATTTGTCCAGCGGGATATTGTTGACGCCCGCGCCCGCGCGCGCGACGGCTTTCAGGCTATCCGGCAGCTCCATCTTGTGCATGTCGGCGCTGCGCAGGATTATGCCGTCCGGCGCCGCGCAGTCCCCGGATATCTCATAGTCCGCGGCCGGAAGGACTTCCAGCCCGCATCTCGAGATCTTGTTCAGCGTCTGTATTCTGTACATCAAATCATCTCCCAAAGTATCCAAATATAATATACTAAATGGGGCTCCGCCCCAAACCCCAACGCTACGGCGGGAATGAATCCCGCCTCCGCTACGCGGGCGATGCCCGCGCGCCGTGCTTTCGCGCGGCGGTAACTTACGCCGCTATTCGAATAACTTGTTTTTTATTTGCGTTGAAGCGGCGTAAGTTACTATTTGTTCTCCGTCTCAAACTTCTTCATGAAATCGATCAGGGCTTTTACGCCCTCTATGGGCATGGCGTTGTAGAGGCTGGCGCGCATGCCGCCCACTGAGCGATGCCCGCCGAGCGTCACGAGGCCGCTCTCCGTCGCTTCCTTTACGAATTTCTTGTCCAGATCGGGGTTGCCCGTCTTGAATATGACGTTCATGATGGAGCGGTCCTTTACCGCGATGTCGTTGTGGAACATCTCGGAATTGTCGATGTGCTCATAGAGCGTACGGGCCTTCTCCTCGTTGATTTTCTGCATGGCCGGAACGCCGCCCAGGTCTTTTAACCATTCGAGCACGAGCTTGCAGATGTATATGCAGTACACGGGCGGCGTATTGTACATGGAGGCGTTGTCGGCGTGGATCTTGTAATCCAGATATACCGGCGTCCCCTTTATGGCGGTGCCGATCAGATCCTCCCGGATAATGACCGTGGTGAGGCCCGCCGGGCCCATGTTCTTCTGCGCGCCTGCATAGATCAGGCCAAACTTGGACACGTCGGTGTACTCGGAGAGGATGCAGCTCGACATATCGCTTACCAGCGGGACGCCGCCCGTATCGGGCAGTTCCGTGAAGCGCGTCCCGTATATGGTATTGTTTGACGTGATATGGAAATAATCCGCGGCGGGGTCGAATTTGGATTTGTCCATCTCGGGAATATGCCGGAATCCGTCCGCTTCGCTCGTGGCGACTATATTGACGGCGCCGAAGGTCTTCGCCTCGCTCGCCGCCTTCTTCGCCCAGCTCCCCGTGAGGACATAATCGGCCTTTCCGGTCTTCATGAGGTTCATGGGGACCATGGAAAACTGTAGGGTGCCCCCGCCCTGAAGGAACAGGACTTTATAGTTTTCGGGTATTTCCATGATCTCCCGGAGCAGCGCCTCGCAGTCCTTAGTAATGCCGTCGATGGTCTTGGAGCGGTGGCTCATCTCCATAACGGACATGCCCGTCCCGCCGTAATTGGTCATTTCCCTTTGAGCCGTCTCCAAAACAGACAGCGGCAAGGTGCAGGGACCTGAAGCAAAATTGTACACTCTTTCCATTGCAATGCCTCCTTAATTTTCTTGGCCTGATTCCCGGCCGTATTGAGTATGTTAAAAGCGGATTGTTGCCCGGATGATTTCATCCAGTTTTTTATTTTACTCCAATAAAAAGCCATTGTCAAACGCTGTCAAAATTTTTTTATCGGTTATCCGCTCGGCGCGAAACCCCCGGCCATTTCTTTTGAAGCCGGCTGACGCCCCATGTGGCTCGTCTCGGTTTTTGCCGTGCCGTTTGCGCACTTTGGCTTGACAAAATCTGCTATACTGATACAATAAAGCTGATACAATAATTGGGCGTATATTCAGTGACGATTCCTTTACAGACGGGAGAAGAATATGACATTTATACAATACCCCAAATGCACGACCTGCCTTAGAGCGCGGAAATGGCTCGACGCGCGGGGCGCGCGATATGAAGCCAGAGACATAAAAGCGGATAACCCGTCCTTTGACGAGTTAAAGGCTTGGTTGGCCGCCTCCGGGCTGCCCGTGAAGAGGTTCTTCAACACGAGCGGGCTCTTGTATAAGTCTATGAACCTGAAGGACAGACTGGCGGCGATGAGCGAGGACGAGTGCCTTAAACTCCTGGCCCAAGACGGCATGCTCGTCAAGCGCCCGCTGCTTGTGGGTCCGGATTTTGCGCTGGTGGGCTTTAAGGAGAGCGAATGGGCGCCGATAATTCCGGAAAACGGGTGAACGGCAGGTGAACGGAATATGAAATCTTACCGCAAGGAATTGTATTTCCATACGGGGACCCGCCGCGCCTATATCAACATCACGCGGCAGGTCGAGGCCGCGCTGGCCGAGAGCGGCGTGCGCGAGGGTCTTTGCCTGGTCAACGCCATGAATATCACGGCGAGCGTGTTTATCAATGACGACGAGAGCGGCCTTCACCGGGATTTTGAACGCTGGCTCGAGCGGCTGGCGCCGGAGAAGCCTTATGACCAATACGCCCATAACGGCTATGAAGACAACGCCGACGCGCATCTGAAACGCTCCGTGATGGGGCGGGAGGCCGTCGTCGCCGTGACGGGCGGCAAGCTGGATTTCGGCACGTGGGAACAGATATTCTACGGGGAGTTTGACGGCATGCGCGATAAGCGCGTGCTGGTCAAGATTATCGGGGAGTGAGAGCCATGCTCTTTGAATACACGCTCAGCGCGGTCAAAGAGGGTCTGATAAACATAACGCCGCGTGCGCGCGAGGCCGCCGCCAAAAGCGGCGTGACGGACGGCCTGGCCGTCGTCTACTGCCCTCATACCACGGCGGGCATAACCATAAACGAAAACGCCGATCCGGACGTCGCGAGAGACCTGCTGCTCGGCCTCGGCAGGGCCTTCCCGGATCGCGCGGAGTTTCGCCACGCGGAGGGCAACAGCGCGGCGCACCTCAAGGCGTCCGCCGTGGGTTCCGGCGTCACGGTGATCATAGAGGGCGGCGGGCTCGTCCTCGGGACATGGCAGGGGATATATTTCTGCGAGTTCGATCCGCCCAGGAGCAGGAAGTTTTATGTCAAGATAATCGGGAGCCGCGGCGGCTGAAGGCAGATTTCGTATGCGGGCGGATAATCGTTTTGTCAAATTGGGCGCTGGGCGGCGCGGGCGTTTGTAACCGCCAAGAAAACCGTCAAGCAATGTCCGGGGCGGGAGCATATGAGAAAAGAATACGATGTGATCGTCATAGGCGCGGGGCCCGCCGGCATCTTCGCCTGTTATGAGCTCACCCGTAAGGCGGGCGGGCTGAATATTCTGCTGGTGGACAAGGGCCATGACATATACGGCAGGAAATGCCCCATATTGGAAAAAAGGATATCAAAATGCCCGCAGGCCGGAGGCAGAAGGGATTTTGACGGCAAATACCCGGACCGATACTCAAACATAAGGGAATACGCCGCGTGCTACCCCGCCTGTTCCGTAACCTCCGGCTTTGGCGGCGCGGGGGCTTATTCCGACGGCAAATTCAACATCACCTCGGAGTTCGGCGGCTGGATGCAGGAGTATATCGACAGCGATCTGCTGACGGAACTCATAGAGTACGTGGACAGCATAAACCTCGAGCACGGGGCCACGCGCGTCATCACGGACCCGACCACACCCAAGGTCAAGGAGATCGAGCTGAGGGGCCTGGCCGCGGGCTTAAAGCTTCTGCGCGCAAAAGTCAGGCACCTGGGCACGGAGCACAATTTTGAGATATTGCGGTCCATATTTGAATACCTCCGGACGCGTGTAGACATGGTCTATGAGAAGAGGGCGGAGGACCTGATCGTTGAGGGCGACGGGCGCGGCGGCAGCGCCGTCAGGGGCGTTGTGATAAACGGCGAGGGCGTCCGGGCGCGGGCCGTGATCGCTGCGCCGGGCAGGGACGGCTCCTCCTGGCTGACGCAGATGTGCGGGAAATACGGCGTCGAAATGACCAACAACCAGGTGGATATCGGCGTGCGCGTGGAGACCGGCAACGAGATAATGGAGGAGATAAACGACAACCTGTACGAGGGCAAGTTCATCTTCCTGGCGAGGACCGGCAAGCTTTGCCGGACGTTCTGCTCAAATCCCAGCGGGCACGTCGTCGTCGAGAACGATTCCGGCACGATGCTGGCCAACGGCCATTCATACGGCGACCCCAAACTGGGCTCCGGCAACACCAACTTCGCCGTCTTGGTCTCGCACACCTTCGCGGACCCGTTCAACCAGCCCAACGAATACGCCCACGAGGTGAGCCGCCTGGCCAACAAGCTCTCCTGCGGCAGCGTCCTGGTCCAAAAATACGGGGATATTATGCGCGGCAGGCGCACGAACCCCAGCCGCCTGGCCAAGGGGTTTGTCAAGCCGACGCTCAGGGAGGCCGTGCCCGGGGATCTGGGCCTGGTGTTCCCGTATGTTACGATGAAATCCATAATCGAGATGATCGAGGCGCTCAACCATGTGACCCCGGGCATCGCCAGCGACCACACGCTGTTTTACGGCGTGGAGGCCAAGTTTTATTCCGCCAGGCCCAAATTGGGCGGCGATTTTCAGACGGCCGTCTCCGGGCTTTATGCCGGCGGCGACGGCGCGGGGCTGACCAGGGGGCTGGCGCAGGCGGGCGCGAGCGGCGTCTGGATAGCCAGGAATATACTGGGCAGCTTAAAATAGCGCACAAGTTATTTGCGGACAGTTCCTAAACGCGCCGCCGGTTAAATCCGCGCGGGCGCGTATTTTTTACAATTTCTTACCAAATTCTACAAGATGCTTTATTTTTTGCAGAATTTATGCTAAAATCATATCGTATATATATCGTATATGTGGGACGAGGTCATCGGTATGTATAATAAACTGGCTGCGCGCGTAAAACATGAGCTGTTTGGCGAACAAATTAAATATGAGGAAAGGCTGCTGCACGAATTCGCCATAATCGGCATGGCGATGGCTATGCTGACGGCGTCAATCAGCGTCTTCTACGCGGGCTTTTCATACGTGACCGCGATTGAGCTGCTGGTGGCGCCCATTCTGTGCGCCTTGCTGATATTCGCCCGCGTCAGCCGGCGGTATGAACTCAGTTGTATGCTGGCGGTCATTATTATATTCGGCGCGCTCTATGGCATAGTTTTTTTTAAGATCAGCGGCTACTTGGGCGGGACAACCTCTTATTTTATTATCGCCATCGTCTTTTCGCAGTTGATAATCAGCGGCAGGAAAGCTGTCGTCATAATGGTTCTGGAGGCCGTTTTCTACGCCGGTTTATGCGTCTATCAGTTTACGCACCCCGGCAGCGTGAGGAGATTGCCGGAATTATTTGAGTTAATAAACACCATGGCCAGTTTTCTGGTCTCGGGCTGCTTCATCGGCGTGGTGGCGTCGCATTATTTCGCCTCCAGCGCGCGGCAGCGCGACGAGCTGCAAAAGGCCAACGAGGAGGCCCAGATACTGAGCCAGAGCAAGACCAATTTCCTCGCCAGCATGAGTCATGAGATCCGGACGCCCATCAACGTAATGCTGGGCATGAACGAGATGATACTGAGGGAGAACGAGAACGAGCAGATAACCGGCTATGCCGTCAACGTCAAGAACGCGGGCAAGACGCTGCTGACGCTGATAAACAACGTTCTTGATATAGCCAAGGTGGAATCCGGCAAGTTTGAGGTCTTTGAGGAGCCGTATATGACGATGGATCTGATACGGGAGCTGTCCGTGATCGGGCTGGAGCGCTCCGATTCAAAGGCCCTCAAGTTCCTCGCGCGCACGGACGAGGATCTGCCCCAGGCGCTGTTAGGGGACGTCTTACATATCAAGCAGGTCATAATCAATTTCTTGAGCAATGCCGTCAAATACACCGAAAAGGGCGATATCACGCTGAGCCTGGGCCTCAAAAAGACCGAAAAAGACGACGTGATCCTGTTGTGCGCGTCGGTCAGCGACACAGGCTGCGGCATCGAACCCGAAAATCTCACCGGGATGTTCGACGCTTTCGCCAGGGTCAATTACGGGAGCAACCGCTATATAGAGGGCACGGGCTTGGGGCTGGATATAGCCAAGAGGCTCACGGAGCTCATGGGCGGCAGGATATCGGTGGAGAGCGAGGTGGGCCGCGGCAGTGTATTCTCCGTGGAGATACCGCAAAAGGTGCTGAGTTTTGACCCGATACGCAAATTGCGCGAATCGGCCAAGGGCGCGGCCGAAAGGTATGACAACGGCTTTATCGCCCCGGGCGCAAAGGTGCTGGTCGTCGACGACAATTTTGAAAATCTGATGGTCATAAAATCGCTGCTGAAAAAGACCGTTATGCAGGTGGATACCGCGCAGAGCGGCATGGAATGCCTGGACGCGGCAAAGAACGAACATTACCACGCCATACTCATGGACTACATAATGCCGGATATGGACGGCGTTGAGACATTTTTAAGGCTCAAGAGCGAAATCGCGGGTTTTGACGTGCCGGTGATCGCCCTGACCGCCGATACCGTAGCCGGCGTGCGGCAGACGCTGCTGAATTGCGGATTCGCCAGGTTCCTCACAAAACCCGTGATGTGGCGCGAGCTGGACGAGGCGCTGATCGCGTGCCTGCCGCCCGCGCTGCTGTCCAGGAGCGCCCCGGCCAATGACGGGAGGCTCATCGACGAGGACGTCAAAAACAAGCTGTGCCAGGAACTGCGCGTCTTCGACATATCGCTGGACGACGGTTTAAAGTATGTGGGCGGAGACGTCGAGCAGTACCTTGAGATCGTGGAGCTGTTTATTGAGAATTACGATTCCTCAAAGCGCCAGATACAGGAACTGTATTCGAGAGGGGACTGGCGCAGCCTGAAATATCCCGTGCACTCCTTAAAGAGCAAGTCCAGAAACGTCGGCGCGATATGCCTTTCGGAGGTGTCCGGGAGGATAGAGCGCCGCTGCGAAAACGGCGACGCGGAGCTCATTCAATGCGAGATGGCGGTCCTCAGCCTGGAGTGGGAAAGGGCCCAGGCCGGCCTGACGATACTCATATCGCAGCTTAAAAACCTGCCGCTGGCAGAGCCGAAATCAAAGATACGCGGCGGTGAGCTGGATATCGATAAGCTCATGAAGAACATACAACTGCTGAGGCGGAGGGAATCCGAGGAAATGCTGGCCTCCGCCGCCTATTCCGATCATGATAGGGCGTTTCCGAGGAGCGCCATAAAAGAATGCCTGGACGAACTGGATTTTGACGGGGCGGAACGGGTCCTGAGCGAATATGTCTCGGCAAGAAACGTGGGGTGATGACCGTGATAACGGCTGATTCAAATAACGCGGAAAAGAACTCGGTTTTAGTGATAGACGACGACACGATGCTGCTGCGGGTCGCGGAGATAATGCTGGGCGAGATTTTCTCCGTGAGCGTCGCGAGATCCGGCGCGCAGGCCATGGCGCTGCTCTCCGAGTTTGTTCCGGATATCATATTGCTCGATGTGAATATGCCGGATATGGACGGCTACGAGGTGCTGGAAAGGATAGGCGATATCGAGGAGGCGGAGGATGTGCCCGTCATTTTCCTAACGGGGCGTTCGGGTTCCGAGGAGGAGCTTAAGGGGCTGCACTCCGGCGCGGCGGATTATATAACGAAGCCCTTTGTTAAGGAAGTCCTCATCGCCAGAATAAAGCTGCGCCTTGAAAGCGGCAGGCAGCGCAGGCAGCTCAGCTCGCTCATGAAAAACATTAAGGACAACGGCTGGAATATCGACAGGGATAAGATGGATTCCATGCTGGTTTGCCTGACCGATACCGAGAAGAAGGTGGCACGGCTGGTGGCGCTGGGATACGGCAACCGGGAGATTGCGCAGGAGCTGAATTATTCATATGAATATGTGAAAAAGGTTACCAAGGTCATCTTCGGAAAGATGCAGGTGGGGAGCCGCAGCGAGCTGAGGAGATTGTTCACCGCCTGATGGGCGCGCGTCCGTATAATAGCTATGGCCTGCCGTAACGTCTACCGGCTGAAGCCGGTAGACAGGGTTGCGCCTGAAAGGCGGGTTGGGCCTTTAACGTCTGCGCGGATGCCGGGCAGAACAGGATTTCACAAATGTCGTAACAAAGGGCAACAAAAAACGCCCCCACTTTCCGGCGCTTGAGTTTGGTGCTATGTATACCGGGATGGCCCCGGCGATTTTGCTTTAAGCTTATGCCTGATCAGAATATGAGATTTTTGCGCCGAGGCTTGCCAGAGCGCCTTCGATATTTTCATACCCCCGTCTGATATGTTTTGAGTCTATCACCCTGGTTTTGCCCGCGGCGGCCAGACCCGCCAGTATCAGCGCGGCCCCGCCGCGCAGGTCCATTGAGACCACCGTCGCCCCCTGGAGCCGCTTTACGCCTTTGATGATGGAGGTTCGCCCGTCCGGCAAGTGGGTTATATTGGCCCCCATGCGCATCAGCTCGTTGATATGCTTGCTCCGGGACTCAAACAGCGTCTCCTCAATGAGGCTCTCCCCGTCCGCCACTGACAGCATCGACATGAACTGCGGCTGCATATCCGTGGGGAAGCCCGGATACGGCTGTGTCCGCAGGCGGCCCAGGGATTTAAGCCTGCCGGGCGCGGCCAGTTCTATGGCGTCGTCATACTCATTTACGGCGCAGCCCATTTCACACAGTCTGTGCGACACCACGGAGAGGTGCTCGGGGATGACGTTCTCCAGGACTATCTTGCCTCCGGTGATCGCCGCCCCCGCGAGGAACGTCCCCGCCACGATCCGGTCCGGTATGACGGTGTGCTCGGCCTCGTGCAGGCTTTTCACGCCGCGGATCACTATTTCGTCCGTGCCGGCCCCGGTTATCATCGCGCCCATGCCGCGCAGGAACTGCTGCAGGTCTACGATTTCGGGCTCTTTGGCGGCGTTTGAGATCACGGTGTCCCCGTTGGCGCAGACGGCCGCCAGCATGGCGTTCTCCGTGGCGCCGACGCTGGGCATATCCAGGAAGATCTGCGCGCCCGTGAGTTTATCGGCCTTGCAGATGATGAGGCCGCCTTCCTCTTTGATGTCCGCGCCCAGTGACCTCAGCGATTTTATATGGAGGTCTATGGGTCTCGCGCCGAGTTCGCAGCCGCCGGGATAGCTGATTGTCGCGCTTTTGAACAGGCCCAGCACGCTGCCTAAGAATACGATTGAGGAACGCATCTCCCGGACCAGCTCATCCGGAACCAAGTTGTTGTCCGCCGTCTTGGAGTTGACCGTTATGGTGCCGCCGTCCTGCGTGACGGTGCACCCTACAGCTTTCAGTATCGCTATGGATATGGCCGTATCCCTGATCATGGGGCAATTGTGAATGACGCTCGTGCCTTTATTGAGCAGCGTAGCGGCGAGTATCGGCAGGACGGCGTTCTTTGACCCGCCGACGCTGACGGAACCGCGCAGCGGGTAACCGCCGGCTATTTTGTATTCCCCCATAGACGCAACACCTCCGAGAGATAGGTATGACAGAGAGCACATTGAGAAAGGGTATAAAAAAGAATACTTCTATCATATGCTATTCCAATGGGGGTGTGACTGTTACAGACGATTTTGCCGGTCCACGTTAAATTACATATCATACTGTTTCTTTTTTATCATTGACATAAATCAGCGTACATCCGGAATGCGCGCAGACACAGCGAAATCTTTTGTTCGCAGGTCTGCGCGCGCCAATGGAGGATAGCTGATTTATGTCTACCTTCATCAAGAAACAGTATCATACATTATATTCCATCGGCCGCCGATGGTTTTATTTTCCTGAATTTTAACGCGCCGAATCATACAAAATATTGTCAAATGTGAAGCCGGGAGGAAAATGATGAAAATAAAGGCGCTTCTATTGACATTGGTATTCACAGCGGCGCTGACCGTGGAGGCGGCGGCGGCCGATTCCGCGGCCGACCCCGTCGTACCGTTTACGGCGATCGACGCGCTGACCGTAAAGGCTCTATCGGATGTCCCCCTGAAAGCGGGCACCGGCGACAAATCGCCCGTCATCAAGGTTTACGCCAAGGGCGAGATGTTTGAGGTTCTGGGCATGACCAAGAATTATTATATAGTCAGCGCCAGGGACGGCTACGTGGGCGCCCTGAGCAAGGCGAGCGTGTCCGTTCAGAAAAAGGCGAAGCCGCCCGCCAGGAAGGGGCAGATCGCCCAATATACGGTCTCGCTCTTTGACAATATCAACGCGCGGCGCGAGGACAGCAGGCTTGCGCCCTTTTCGTACGACATAAAGCTGTCGGAGATAGCCGCTTTAAAGGCGCTGAACCTGGCGGACCGCGGTCAGCTCGAGCACCTCTCCGCGGAATACGGGACGCCCTATCAGATGCTCAAGAACATGGGCGAATCCTGCAGGATCGCCTCTGAGAACATCGTCGCGGGCGGCACGGCGGACGAAATATTTTTTAACTCATTCGACACCTACGCCGACAACATCAATGTGTCGAGCCCGCATTTTTCCAGGATGGGCGTGGGCTTCGCGCAGAGCGGGGAATACGGCCTGATAGCCGTGGAACTGTTCGCGGCGTAGACTTTTACCGGGAGAATATAAGACGGTATGGAAAATATTGTTGAAAATATTATAGAAAATACGCGGATATTTGAGGAAAACGCCGAACTGATCAAGAGCAGCGCCCCAGATTTGGATTTTGAGGCGCTGAAGGGCATGCCCGCGAAAAACTGCGCCGTGGAGACGGCAAAAAACGGGCTGCCGACGCTCACATACGACACCGGGGAGGGCTTTATCCGCCTGCACAGCGCCTATGACCCGCACCGCGAGGCGGAGCTTATCGCCGAGGACATAATACAGGGCTTGAATTACAACGCCATGATTTTACTGTACGGCATAGGGCTGGGTTACAGGCTGAACAGCGTATTGGACAGGGTAAACGAGGGCTATGACATCGTCGTCATAGAGCCGGACCCGGAAATCTTCGCGTGTATGCTGAAACATGTGGCTATTAACAAAAATATCTCAAAGTCGCGTTTTGTATTCCTCGTGGGCATGGACGACGCCGGGCTTTCAAAAAATCTTTCAAACCTCGTCAACATGGGGAATATTTATAATATACAGCCCTTTTCCTCCAGGGCTTACGGGCGGATTTTTGAGCGGGAATCGGAGAGCGTCCGGCGGCTGTTCCTCAAAGAGATCGAGGAGAGCGTCATCCGGCGCAACACGATGGTCGGGCTGTCGGACATATGGTTTGAAAACCAGATGAAGAACGTCAAATACCTGTACGGCGCCCACGACGCCAAGGTCTTCAAAGGGGCGCTCAAGGGGCGCCCCGCCGTGCTCGTGGCCTCGGGGCCGTCGCTCAACAAAAACGTGAGCCTGCTGAAGGAGATACAGGGGCGTGTCTTTATCTGCTGCGCCTATACATCCTTGAGGGTGCTGGAGCGCGCCGGGGTCAGCGCGGACATGATGTTCGCCATAGACGGCAGGCAGATCGTTTACCCCCATGACGAGCGACCCTTCGACGAACCGCTTTTTACCGCGCTCTCCGCCAACACGGAGCTGCTGCGCGCACACACCGGCAGGAAGATTTTTTCAAACGCGTCGACGGAGGTGGTGTATCAACTAATTTTCGGGGAGACGGGCGAGATATCCGGGAGCCTCGCGGGCGGGGAATCCGTCGCGCACCACATGATAAACTTTTTAAGATACGCCGGGGCGTCGCGCGTCATATTTCTGGGGCTGGACCTGGCGCTTTCCGACGACAAAAACCACGCCGACGGGACATACTATGACGGCAGGAACCGGCGCGCGGACGACATAGCGCTGGGCACGGAAATGCTGGTGGACGACAATTTCGGCGGCAAGATACCGACGACCAACGTGCTGAGCATGTTCCTCACCGGCGTCAACAAGCTAATAGAACAAGCCGCGTCCGATCCGGATCCGGATAGTGAAACGTATTTTGTCAACGCGACCGAGGGCGGCGCGAAGATCCAGGGGGCAGAGTTCATCACGTTCCGCGAGGCCATCGACAAATACTGCCGCGGCGCGGACACGTCCCTGGGGCCGTTGCTTGACGGGATATACGGTCATGAACACCTCTTCGCGCGGGGGCGCCTTGAAAACACCGCGGAAATGCTGGAGAACACCCTGCGCGGCCTGCGTGACGTCATGCCGGTCCTGGAGGACGCCTGCGAATGCGCCGGCAAATTTGAGCGCATGTACAGATATGACGACCAGCCCGACGCGCGGGAAGTCGACGGCTTTCTGCGCAGGCTAGGCGTATTTGACGGCAAGATAAGCGCCGCTGGGCAAGAGCTGAAAATCCTGTCGCTCATCTTCCAGAATACTATGGACCAACTCTGCGTCAGCCGCAGGCATGACGAGGGCGAAGGGCCCTTCGCGGCCAAGCAGACGCGGCTATTATATGAGGGCCTGAAAAAATCATGCCTGCGGGCGATACCCCTGGTGGAGGAAACGCTGAACGAACTGGAGGGGCTGAAGAATGCGCACTGAAATTGAAAACGCTGTTGAAACCGATGCAAAACCGGGCGAATCACCGGAAAACGCCGCTCTGCTGGCGGAGCTTAAAAATTATTTGAGGTCGTACACGGCCTCCGTCGAGAACATCGGTTTGAAGCTAAGGCTCGAGAAGGGCGTGGAACTGACGGTGTTTCCCGGCATATACAAAGGCGCGGACTGGATAATCAACGCCGTGAAGCGCGTGGCCCCCGCGGATGGCCCGCACAGCTTTGTAATCGACGAAACGGGCGTCAACGCCTGCCTCGCGGGCCTGCTGGAGGCCGTCCGCGCCCGCGACGAGATACTGATGGCGGATATCCTGGAGTATGAGCTGCTGCAGCGGATGCTGGGCATTATGGACTTTGTGGGCGCTATCGATCAGCGTCAATCGAGGTGATTGTTTTGGAAGTTGCAGCGTTCATCGCCGCGCGCGGCGGGAGCAAATCCATCAAGAACAAGAATATCAAACCGATGAACGGGCGTCCCCTCATATACTGGTCCATCGACGCCGCGGTCGGCTGCCCCTTTATTGAAAAGGTGTTTATCTCGACCGACAGCCCGGAGATACGCCGGGCCGTGATAGATTACGGGAACCCGAACGTCATACCGATAGACCGCAGCGCGGAATCCGCCTCCGATACCGCCCCGACCACCCTGGCCATATCGGAATTTGCCCTGGCGTATGAATTCAGGACGCTGGTGCTGATCCAGGCCACGTCCCCGCTGAACCGGAGCGAATACATCGCCGAGGGCTACGGGCTGATAAAGGACGGATATGACTCCGTCCTGTCCGTGACCACGCAGAAGCGCTTTATCTGGCGGGACACCGCGGGCGGGGCCGTGCCCGTGAATTACGATATCTTCAACAGGCCCCGCAGGCAGGAATTTGAGGGGTATTATGTCGAAAACGGCGCGTTCTATATAACCAGCCGCGCCGGTTTTATAGCCACGAACTGTACGCTGGGCGGCAGGATCGGCCTGGTGGTCATGCCGGAGGAGACCTACCACGAGATCGACGAGCCGTCGGACTGGATCATCGTCGAGGAACTGCTGAAGAAACACCTGGGGCAAGCGTGAAGATCATGGGGATGAAGACATTTAAACATGAAATCATTTAAAATACAAAACATCGATATCGGCGGGGAATATGAGCCCCTGGTGATCCCGGAGATCGGCATCAACCACGGCGGCTCCCTCGCCGCGGCGCTTGAGATGGTGGACGCGGCCAAACGCGCCGGCGCGCGCATTGTCAAGCACCAGACGCATATCGTCGACGACGAGATGAGCCATGAGGCCAAAAACGTCGTCCCCGGTAACTCAGAAAAATCCATCTATGACGTCATGGCCGAATGCGCCCTGTCCGAGGATGAGGAACTGGAGCTCAAACGGTACGCCGAGCAAAGCGGACTAGTATTTTTGAGCACTCCGTTTTCGCGGGCGGCCGCGCTGCGCCTGGAGCGCTTCGGCGTATCGGCGTATAAGATCGGCTCCGGGGAGCTCAACAATTACCCACTCATCAGCCTGATTTCGCGCTTTAAAAAGCCCATGATCATCTCCACGGGCATGAACGGCATTCAGGCGGTGAAGCGCGCGGCCGATATCATCGACAGGAACGGCTGCCCCTTCGCGTTGCTGCACACGACCAATCTCTACCCCACGGAGCCGCGCCTTGTACGCCTGGGCGCGATGAGCGCCCTCGCGGAGTTCGGCGTGCCCTTCGGCCTTTCGGACCACACCGTCAACAACAACGCCTGCGTCGCCGCGGTCGCCCTGGGCGCGTCCATAGTCGAGCGGCATTTTACGGACAGGATGGACAGGGCCGGCAACGACATCGTCTGCTCCATGGACGAGGCGGCGTTAAAAGACCTGCTGCAAGCCTCACACGAGGTGTTCCTGATGCGCGGCGGCAAAAAGGAGGCCCTCCCGGAGGAGCGGGTCACCATCGATTTCGCGTTCGCGACGGTCGTGTCTGTCGCCGATATCAAAAAGGGCGAGAAGTTTTCATATGACAATATCTGGGTAAAGCGCCCCGGGACCGGGCAGATCAAGGCCGCCGACTACGACGGGCTCATCGGCATGATCGCGGCGCGGGATATACCGTCCGATACCCATATAAGTTGGGAAATGGTCAGAGATAGAGGATAGATAAAAGATAGAGGATAGAGGATAGATAAAAGATAGAGGATAGAGGATAGATAAAAGATAGAGGATAGAGGATAGATAAAAGATAGAGGATAGAGGATAGATAAAAGAT
>Ga0209629_10000904_pt1 | contig 17601 bp, 14 predicted proteins | sample TergutCu122P5_FD_187286 | JGI IMG/M metagenome (GOLD analysis project Ga0209629, IMG submission 187286) | Cubitermes ugandensis P5 segment gut microbial communities from Kakamega Forest, Kenya - Cu122 P5 (SPAdes) (version 2) | ecosystem: Host-associated > Arthropoda: Insects > Digestive system...
TAATGTGTTATACAATGTAATATTTCGCGGTGAGAAATCAATGTAAATTTTCGGTTCTTGACAATGGAAAGTTTGTGTAGGTCTGTTTTGTTTTCTGTATGATGTAGTAAATTTTCTCTTTTGAGAATAACCTGAAAGTGTTTTCGAAATATTGTTCCTCAGAAAATCTTCACACAAGTGTAAGATTACTTAACGTAATGCCTTTATAGAACCCCTTCTCACTACAGTAGCAGTGACGAACTGCTGGGTTTTTAAGAGCGGTGCGAGACAAAATAGTGCAACGTCATGGTATGTCAAAAAGAGTTCGTCCTTGAATATTGTGTACTGCACTATCCGGTTTTACGTAAAGGACACCGAGTTCCTGCAAGATTTGGAAGTTTCGAGTGACATAATAATACAAGCCAAATAAAATTGCATTCATTACAGAGATCAGATATAATATTAAGGACTGTAGGATCAGCAAAATTGTCAGGAAGGAACGGGGAATTTGTTGTTAATGTGTTGTACAATGTTTGTAATATTTCGCAGCAACAAGTCACTCTAAATTTGCGGAATCGTGACTATGGACTGTTTTTGTATGTCTTTTTTGTTCTCTGAATGAAGTTCTGATTGTTTCGCTTTTCAGAATAACCCGAATGTCTGTTCGAAATATTATTCCTCACAAAATCTTCAACCACATATAAATTTACCTAACGTAATGCCACTAAACTCCTTCTAACTACAGTAGCAGTGACGAACTGATGGCTTCTCAAGAGCGGTGCGAGACAAAATAGTGCGACGTCATGGTGTCTCACCAACAAGTCGTCCTTGCATATTGTGTACTTCAGTATCCGGTATTGCTCTGTGGTCTCAATAGTCATGAGAATTTTTTTTGGCGCAACCATCGCAAAACATACAAGCACAACAAACGAACACCCATTCCCGCAGCGGGATTTGATCCTGCATCAATCGAGGGCTTTCGGATCTACGCCTCAGACGTTGCGCACACCGGGACTGGGAGATGATTGTTATGTTACTGAAATATGATCCAGAGCAGTTAACAGGAAAAATGATTTAATTTTATAATATATCTTATTGAAACAGGTGTAATCTGTAAGCTAAAAATTTCAACCCATGTTAGAGGATCCCATGAATTATGAAAGCAGTATCACGTTGACGAGCCGCCGAAGACGCCGTACGTTTATGCAAGCCGCCGGTACGAGTTTAGCGGTCGTTATGGTGAGCATCTCAGAAGAATTCAGTCTTAAACTGCACAGCTCTGAAGGCTATAAATGTCGCATGCTTGATATTGTTAGCTGCATTCACTTCCTCATAAAGCTGTAATATTGTGTAGGAAGTTGCATTAACAAGCAGTGCATTAGAGTCAAAAATATTGTCATTTTTGTATTCTGAGACGTTACTAAGCGTAGGTTGGTAGCAAGTTACAGAATTTTTTGTATGTTTTCACTCACATCTTTTGGGGTCAAGACGTTCATGGGCTGTTAACCCACATGTTTTAGCGGTTTAAATTTTTTTGTTTATTAATGCGCTTGCTAATTACGTCTTATGTACATTCTGAATATGTTCCCTCATTTTGGATGATTGACTATTACTTATATCATTTGTCAAAAGAAATCTGAAAACTAATACTAGTATTAAGGAAGTGGATGTAATTGAGTATGTTGTATTACTTATTACAGTGGAATTCTTTACCGATCTAGGACACGTAGGAATAATTGTTCATAATGCTATGTGATTTATTTGGCTGTGAATGTGGCAGATATATTGCAGCAAATAAATGCGTAATATATTTAGATGCGAATTGGAAGTTAAAATGGTCAGACTCTGAAGTAAAAGTTGGTTTAGTAAATGTGAATGTTGATGTAAGAGAAGGTCTATCAAGTATTCTCACTAAAATCGTTAAAGGAAAATGAAGGTAAAATTTCAGTTTTTTTATTAGAGTGATAATTTATCACTCCAATTGATTCTGCGAAATCCTGCAGTTCGTATACCGTGTTGCTGGTACTGACGTTAGAGGAAACTTCATGATAATTGCAACTTGTATATGTCTTTGACACAAGTTTACAGTTGCAGAATGTTTTGTTACGTCATGACTGTTCCGATTCTGTCGTGAATCATCTATGTAGATATCCTTCAGATGAAGGGTTTAACGTGCCAGCAGCTGAAGCTCAGTAATTATTCCTCGGTATCAGTGATAAGCAGTTGAACATATTGTAGTGTAGTGTCTTCACTTTCGGAAGGGACAAATGTCAACTGCGTTGTAAATAATATAGTATAGTCTATTTTCCAAAGAGGTCTTTACATTGAAAATGTCATAGAATTCCAGTGCACAATTATACCGATTATTCCAAAACTCCTTGTTAACTATCAGGGGTATAAATTCCTCTTCCGAAGGAGTCTCACGCGACGGAATGAAACGTCAAACTTCCTCCCCTCCCCCCCAAAAACATTAATTTGGCACGAGCTCGCATGTGAAGGCCAGTGTCGCTGTGTAGTTTCCAGGCAAATTGGTGTGTATATAAACTGAGAGAACAGCTAAACATAGGGTGTCGTTACCTTAAGTATTCACTTAAATGTACGCAGTGGATAGTTATATTGGTCTATTTTCTTTTTGAACTGTCGGTGTGTGTTCATCGGTAGATGAACACTGCAGTGTACAATGCGTGTGTAAATTTCCGCTTAATAGATCTTTTGGGCGCATTACAAAATTTGTGAAATGTTACTATTAGTTAAGTCATATCTGTTCGCCGGTCTGTCCGAACTTCTATATATGTATATGTTTGCATGGAACAACTCAGACCCCACGGGACATATTTGCGTGAAATTTACTATTGATTTTTTTTAAATCTTTCATAAAAATTCAAGTGTTATTAAAATCCGATAATAATTACAGGTACTTTACATGAAGACGTATGTAAGTCGATGATGATATCTTGCTGAATTCTGTTAGATTGGGAAATGTTTCAGACTGAATTTTTGAAGATAATGTAACAGGTATTTTATAGTCAATAACTTTTCCCGAATTTCGCGCCGTTTACTAGATTATTTGAAAATAATTCTAGATTCGAAATAGGCCACGGAATACAATATAATATAAGTGTAAGTTTGTTGCACGTACAATAACTAAGGCTACAAACACACACTTAAAATATGTAAAACGTATTGTTTTTCTACGGCAACAATCATAACTGGAATGCACTTCAATGTTACGTTTACATGCACATTACGTGTCTTGTTACTGCATACAAATGTTATTCGTAACCAGTAATGGCATGCGAAGTGAAATGAAATTGGAATTTGCTGAAATAACATTGTCCTATCTTGCTATAGCATAGAATGTTACGAGTGGATGCTAATAAGTCCTTAACCCGACAAGGAATGAAGCAAGCTACAGCAACAAAACTCGTGATTTATTCAACATAATCCCCACCAAGCTTAATACAATTCTTAGCCCGTTGCTCTAACTTTTTCAGGTCACTCAAAAATAATTCAGAGTGTTTTCAGTCTGACCAAGTCGCCGCAGCAGCAATGATCTCCGCGTCGGACGAAAAATGGCGACATTTCAATTTTTTTTCATTCCAGGGAACAGGTTGTAGTCCAACGGGGCGAGATCCAGAGAATAGGGTGGGTGATCAAGACACTGAACGTTCAGGTAGGCCACGTTTATCAGGGTTGCAAGTTACCAGTGAGCCGGAAGATTGTCGCGCAAGAACAAGACCCGCTTGGTGAACTTCTCGCGGCGTTTCTCCTTCAAAATATCCTTCAATCTCACCAGGCAGAAATGAGTTGATAGTTTGACCCTTTGGAAGGTAACACTGGTCAACAAAATTAATTTCTATTCATAATGTAGGGGAACTAAATTGTGTCCGCCCATCTAACGCATCCGCGCATAATATTACACGCCGAAGACACAGAAAATAAATCAATTTTTTATAGACAGCAACAAATTACACTTTAAGATATTTAATGGTCGCATAAATCTGAGTATTTTCAAACAAATATAATTTGTTAACTGTAACTCTATTTACGTTTTAAGAGTTAATTTTAAGGACTCGTCTAAGTCATGCCTAAGAATTTGGTAGGGAAATTCATTGCAACAGTTGATGTTTAATATACGCACACACATTTAAATGTTTCGATTACAAAATTAATGAGTAGTTTCAGGGCATCCTTGTAACAGAATATTTGATGAGAAATAAATTTCAATTTAAACGTATTTTATTTAGATTATAGCGGACCCTAACTTCCGGGTGATTTGCGCTAGAAAACAGGTAATCCTTCAGTTGTTGGGCTTCCGCATATTTTGCATACTCACAGAGTTTTGTGTTCCAGGGAAAGGTTGGATTATATCTTTGGTTCTTTGAAGAAGAAAGTACATTCAAGACACGAATTTATTTATGAAAATCTATATATACCGTGTGTTCTCTCACGCAGTACCTCTCCGGACGATACCTTCAATTACGGTCCAATAGTTCTGATGTCAAAATCAGCACTCACTGACCGACCACGTGAGATCTCCGTAAAATTCACATGAACTAACATCTCCAAATCACCTATCATCTGCAGAATTCATTTACCACATCTCTGACCACTCACTGATCTCTCCGTCATATCCTCACCAAAATTCTTGAAGGTTTCCATCGGTCGGTGAAAAGTTAGTTCTCAAATCAGGTCACAATCAGAGAAGAAATAATTATGGACCCTACAACACAATCAATAATCGTCATTGGTTAGCCTGGTTTCACTATTCCAGGGCGACTTGGGACACTGTATGATGTCATGGAACTCCTTGACTGTGAAAGTGACCACAATGGACTCTCCAGGATTGAGTTGCAAGGGTGGGAACTGGTAGAGAGTAGGTGCCTTCAATTTTCCATTATTTAGATACATTTTATATCCCTAGATTTTCTTTAGAATCTGAAGCTTAATTGTTCAGTACATTTTATAACTGTATTGGTCTTGTGGCCACTTACCATCAGAAGTGGCTTTTTCCAGGCACTCAGCCACTTCCTTACCGCGGGTGTCCACCAGGTAGAACATCATCTTCATTTTTCGCGAAGTAAAAACTTGAGTCAAATTTGTTCTGAGATGGAGCCAAAGTTGACCTTTTAAGACAGACAGGTTATTACCGAATAGTGGGTCAAACTTGTCTTCAAAAGAAAATATACGATCCATGAAGTTCTGAAAATCGTTAACCAGAATGCTTTTCAACAAATCCAGGTCACGAACAAACAAACTGGGCTTATCGAATGAGAAAATTCCCACATACGGTTTGTCACTGTTTTCGTTATAGAGTCTCTGCAGCTGTTCTCCTATAGTTGTCTTCAGCAACGTACATTCCTTAAGACTGCCTACAAAAGTTTTGGTTTTACGTAAGGGACACCGAGTTTGTGCCAGAAGTTGAAGTTTCGAGTGACATAAAAATACAAGCCAATGAAGATGGCAGCAATAAAGGAGATCAAATGGAATGTTGGGACTGTAAGATCAGCAACATTATTAAGAACGAACAAGGGTTTTTGTTGTTAATGTATTGTACAATGTGTGAAATATTTCGCTGTAACAAGTCAATGTAAATTCGCTGTATCGTGACTATGGTGTGATTTTGTGAGTCTGTTCTGTTTTCAGTATGAAGTTCTAATTGTTGCGCTTTTCAATACAACCTGAAAGTGTGTTCGAAATATAATTTCAACAGAAAAGTTTCACCAAATTTAAGATTACTTAACTTAAAGCCACTAAACTCTTTCTCACTGCAGTAGAAGTGACGAATTCCTGGGTTTTTAAGAGCTGTGTTAAGCAAATTATTTAAACATAATGGTATTTAAAAATAAGTCCCTCTTGAATATTGTATACTGCAGCATCCGAGGTCGCAGTGGGTTACATATAGTCGTAAGTCCCCCCCTCCCCGAAAGCAACACAACGCTATCAACAACAATAACCAACACCCGTTTCCTCGGCGTATTTTACGCCTTCAGCAATCAGACGGTTTCGGACCGACGTCTTAAACGGTGCGGACACCGGCATTGGAAGATAACTATTGTGTTACTGAACTGTAATCCAGAACTGTTGTCAGGAAAAATGCTTTAAGTTCATAATAAGTTTTAAAATTAGCTACAAGCAGTAAGTCAATTGGTGGAAGTTTCAACTCATGACTTTTAAAGGAAGCACATCATTTGTTGCCGCTGAAGATATCGTACGATCATCCAAGACGTCTCCCCGTTACATTTCTAAAGTACAGTTCGTGTCTTTTTACTATATACGTTTGCCTTTTGTATCCAGAGATGGAGTGCCAATTAGATGAAATTAGAATTGGATCAGCTTAAAATAAATTTCACCCTAGAAGAGGACACGCGGGTCTACATGGAGAGTAAAATATAGCTTTACTCTTTCTTTAACCTCGTCCCTAGATGCGGGTGGGTGGTCAACGACATGCCCCGGCCGTTTTAGCCTCGGGAAAGGCCCGGTACCCATTATGTAGGAGGCTGGTTGGGTGTTAGGATCGGTCTGTATGTTTGCGAAAAACCTCGTCCCCACCGGGATTCTAACCCCGGACCGTCCAGCTCGTAGCGAGTTGTTATAACGACTGAGCTATCCCGGACCACATTGGATCAGCTTACTTTCATTTTATTGTAGCTTGCTATAATATAAAATGTTACATTAAATATTGAACATGTGTAATAACTCTCACAGAATTTGCAATTTTATAAATATTCCTTAGAGCCCGGTCTCCTTATGTACAAAGAGAAAAGACCATTTTATAAGTTATCAAAAATAGATGAAGAATATGTGTGAATTCCCACCCGTGTCACAATTGTCCACATAATCCAAATTACCACAAATATCCGCCTGTATGTAGTCCTTAGAAAACAAAACCCACATAACCCACACTTAAAGCAGTCATTGCTACTTCAATATCTCTCCTTGATACAGCACAGCAAATTAGCGGATAGCTGGATCGATCTGTTCACAGATAGTGGATAATTGTACCGCTGTTGGGGAGGCGGTGTGTTCAGTGTAACATACATAGAGCAGAATTAGACCCTCCCCGATTATGAACATTGCTTTATTGAATTGTTTGAGACTTAGTGCTTTTTTTACCGGGACGGTAATGACTGTGTCTGATGACGCTGTACTTGTAGCAATACTCAAGCGGCCTGCGCCTACTCAATATGTTATGCCGATAAATATAGACATTGATTTGTTCATTCGATTTTGTGACTATTTGTTAATATTACGCTCAGCTTAATATTCAAGTGGTTATGGGGCTAAATTCCAGTTAAAACTGTTGGGAACACTGGCTTGTGTCAAATATCGAGGTTAGGATTGAGTGGAGCTGTGCCTCCGATCCCCCGTATTCATTCTTATTGTTCTGTAGTACAAGTGTGCCTTCCCTCATTTATTTAACCCCCAGTCATTATGTTAGGTATTATCCTCCTATATTTATTATGTAAAATGTGTAATTTTTGACGCAATGTATAGAGAGCTGTTTCTTGCACCATGAACATCGACAACCCGCAAAGCACTGTTTATAATACTGTAGAACTGCACTTATTCGAACGATGGTTGTCCGGATCGCCAATTGTCCTGTTCGGGTTGACATTTCTCGTATATTTGTCGCGAATTCTACGCAACTAACTTGCTTTGAAATTACCGGTTATCGGATAAAGTACAGAACAAAGTTGTGGCTTCTAGAACTTTAAATATGGCGTGGTGCAAAGGTTTTGATGCAAGTACTTACTGTAAATAGTAAGAGCCGGAATTCAATCTGCCAAATGAAGCCTATTTTCAAGAGAATTTCAGTTCGCCATCCAACATAACAAGGATAACTGGAGTTCTACTATATTCGATTTACAGCAAACATTTCTTCTTATCCTCATCTTGTGAATCCACTGCTAAGCCTCAGTTAATCTGAAGACTCTAGTGGCGATTTTTCTTGTATTGTTTCACAATATTTTGTGCATGAGAGAACTCGTTTTCTAACCTCTACCGTCATGAACCGGCTTGAATTATTGCTGACGATGATGGAGGTGACGATAATAAAAATAATCATGACAACGCAATGTGAGATATACCTCCCTGCACTGGAAACAACGCACACATAAATACATGATATGCTGACACATCGCTCATTGTAATGAAATATTCATAATTTTAACACGTGTCTTTAGCAAGGAACATAGTGTGCTCCCTGAAGATGGTATGCGACACGCTAAGGAAATATGTAGGAGCATTTTAAGCGTTTCAATGTAAACAATTTTAGACTAATACATGATATACAATTAGTTTATCTATTGGTGTGTGATATACAGTGTCTCTTTAGCTTTATCTCTCACGTTGAATTCTTCAGGACCGAAGTAACAAGTAAAATTGAATATACGAATTTTTCAGTGGTCATAGAGAAAGAGACACTTCACGTCATTATAAGAAAAGTGAAAGGGTTACTTAAATTGTTCCGTATCCGTGCAATAGAGGAATATTTAAACTTACATAACAAAAATAAAATATATATATGTGTGCAAAATATATTGGTAATTAATAATGTGAGATTAAACTGATTTTATACGTGTGCATTTTTTGGTTTTGTTACATAAGTTTATGTATGGAAAAAAACTTGTGAAATCTGTATTATAAAAATTGTCTAGCCATTTCCCAGTACTTTGTCTCATGTTATGCAGACTTCAATTCGTTTTCCAATTCGAAGGATGGAGCGTTCCAAAACAAATATCAGTCGCCATATTTGTACTATACCAGGCGTCAAAGCAGTTGAACGTAGTGAGCGGTACATCCACAAGAATTTCTTGCGCATTTCAGATGGAATCCGAAAGCGAACAGCTTGGGCGTATTTCTATGAGATAGGCGCACACTAAGAGATGCTGTTTGTAAAATTGTGTCGTATCACAGAGCGGGGTTGAGGGGTTGGGAGGGAGGTTGTGTTTGCTTTTTTTCTTAAGACAAACTACATGGTCGCTGGTGTAAAATATTTGTGTTTACATGATAAATTGTTAATTTCCCACCCGTATAAAATACTGCAAGTGGAATGATACTGAATTTGGTGTCCAAAGGAACGGTGTACCGCCATAGTTCAGTCTAAATTTTCGACGTGTTATGAAAGGTTTTGTACGCCGATAATTAGTGTAATTCCTTTCAACTGTAAGATTGAAGTTAAGTTGTCGTAGCGGCTATAAATCCGAGAGGGTTTGGTTGTACCAGTAACGAAATCGTACTCTGTTGATTTCACATAGGATTTAGGCATTCTTTAAGTCCAAATACATTCAAAAATTTTATAATTTATTTTTTCATTGAAATATTTAATCAGTTCAGACATTGCTTCTATGTTGGAAGATTCTGATTCACGTCCTTACGTAAAATTTATCGCTTTAGCACATTTAGCCATGCCATGGAAAAGGCAGTGCTCTGCAGTCGCAAACCAAATTACAGACATTATTGTATTAAATAAAGAAAACAACATTAGAGTGTAAATATTGTCAATGTAAAACTTTGAATTGGCTAATTATAATTTTAAGTTACCCATAGATTCCTGCTCATATAATTTTTGCGTGTCTTGATATGTCAAGGACTTCAATAGTAACTGGATTATTTGGCTTAACAGAGTAGCAGAATGTTATTTAGAGCACATTTCGTTGCAAGACAATGAGCCGCCAATTATGAGGGGTTCGAATCCTTCTACAGACAGCAGAACAACAGTCAATTGCACTGTTCCGTCCATCCTGTCACAACATTTATAAAAGTGTCTTACTTAAGAAAATTTTAGAACGGTGTTTAATTTAATTTTTCAGTAAGCTTCAAGTTTCCAATCCCCGCTGTGAGTAAATGCGAAAGGACCTGACAGCCAGACCTGTCCGTTCCTGAAATTACTGTTGAAAAGCTGCAGTAATCTGAATAAAGAAGAAGTTCTACGTGCTATTGCTTGATATTACCAAACACTTATCACTGTCCAGCGGTTTAAATTTGTACAGTGTAAGATCTATCATTAATCAAAAATGCCACGGCCAATATCTCTGCAACCGTTCAATTTCCGATATATTTTCCTATCGATATAAATAGCGTTCTACCGAATGTATGGCAGATACACACTGGTCAACTCTGTATACATTAGTTTATGTACGAAGTTCGGATGGAAAGTAAAGAACGTCTTGCCATACAAAGATATTTATTGATAATAGGAAAGGAACAGAATATGCAGGTTTTATCACACAACTTCTCCTACTTCTCCACATAGACATCTTGGACATTGAGACATTTGTCGTACCGTGACACCAGTTTACTTATTCCCCTCATCGTACCAGAAGACCGCCTGACCCAACGTGCACAAATTTCGAGGTATTGCAAATGTTCGGTGACAATTTCGTACACAACTGTACGAGACCCTTCCGGACATTGTTCGTACACTTCGCTAATTGTGAAATTTCGATTCTTTCGAATGATTCGGTTCACCTTTTGTTTCAGTGCGTCTGTGATGTCAGAGGGTCGCCCTGATCTCTCAGCTTCATGATAATCTGTTCACCCATTCCTAAACATTGTGCATCATTTTCGGACACTGGCCGCGTTCATAAAATGTTCGCCATAGACTGCAGCATGTCTTCGGTGAATTTCACTGGGTCTAACGTTTTCCACCAACAAAAACCGAATCACGTCTCTCACCTCACAGCCGGCGGGATTTGATATCGGCGCGTAAATTGTCACAACCCGTTACACTCACAACGTGAAAAAGTTCGCTGCATCAACTGCACAAGGTAGCTATCTACAATCTACTGAACACACCACATGACTGATCTGGTACAATGAAACAACTGCGCGGGTTGTGTGCGCAAACGTTCTTTACTTTCCGAACATTCCTTATATATTCTTCACATTTACAATCTTTCCGCTGTTTATATTGGGCCTGAGGCTTTATGATGTAAATAAAACAGTTATTAATAATATCCACATTTGACAGACGCTGCATTGGGTTTCAACAACCCATAATTTGCTTTCTCACAGAATACATGGTTGGTTGTGCTTGGTACAGTTTACATGGACTATCTTCATTCGCCCTTGACAGCCTAACCTTAAATTTCAGTTACAATAAAACCTCAGCAAATTTCGACATAAGTCGTCATGTCTTGAAAATACATTCTTACATAACATACTGCTTTTTTGAGAAACAGTGTCTCCTGCACGTTCACCTTGGTTCGGTCGTTATGACAATGAGGATAGTGAAGATAGTTGTCATCATTTTAATTGCCCGTTGCACTGAGCAATTGTTTGAGTCGGTAACGCCTGGTACGTACCGGCAGCTGAAGTTCTGGGATGGTCGCCACGACACGGAATACATTGTCTCAGGTTCTTATTGTTCGTACTTAGTGCCTCTATTCGGAGGTTTGGTAGCAGGGCAGTGCAGGCCACAACGCTTGCCTGCACATCCTTTGCAGACAACGAATATGGACTCATCTCATTAATCGACCATGTATAATTTACTGTTTTATCAATGTAAAGTCCAAGTTCAGTTCGGCCATCCGGTCGGTTCTTTTCTTGGTTCGAGTTTCTTTCAGAAACGAACAGAAGAATTTAGCGAGTTTACAGACAACAAGCGACAACAGACAACAGTACTGATCACACGGGCACTGACTGTGCACGATATGAAATTTCTTTGACAATGGTATAGACTGCAGTACCGTCTGAACGTTGTTATTATCTGTCTAAGATATTTATCAGTTTCACCTTCGCTTAGGTGAAGAAATCAATTTCTGTTGGTATGTAAAAGGCACACGTGCCATATCATACACATGTATGGGACTTTTTATATAATATTTGAAATCATGTTCACTGCCCTTGGTTACTTCGGAGAAGTTTTGGATTTGCGTAATTGTAGGTGCAAAAGTCATTACATAATTTTAACAGAACCATGTCTCCATTGTGTTGTGAAGAGTGGAAGGAAGTACCAAACATTATCGAAGGAGTAGAAGAGGGAAAAATGAAAGACAGCGCGTAATATACGAATTATACCAGTAGGACTTGATAAAATGTCGGTATATCTGATCTAATTAAGAAACAAAGTATTGTAGTCCAATGTTTATATGTTTTTAATCTTTAAATAAGGAATATCTAAATTTATCTTTTCTGGTATACAATTTACGGACTCAAAGATATAATAAATTTTATTCTGCAAACATATCACCTTGTCAATTACGTACACAGTTTCACCCTATTGCTTTCCCTGAATTTCCGCTTCATATGCACACAAAATATTTGTGTATGATTAGCCTACTCTTCTAAATTTCATAATATACCTTTAAGAAAATCTGCAATCAGCGACATAAAAAGAGAGAATATCAGCGAACATTTGATTCAAGACCATTTGGGATCAAATTACTCTTGAAGTTTTACAGTTAAATCACTCATTCAAAAATAAGATTTCAAAATTAGATTTATTAAGTAATTTCTGAAGTTTTGTTTAAGAGGTCAGTAGTTGTTTCAAGTAACCAGAAAGAATTGAGCTTGTAAGCTGCACTGCAGCTTCCTACTTGCCGAGAAAACAATGGCCTCTCCAAACGGGCTTTATTCAGTTGGGTTATTAAGTAATTATTTGTGTCGATATTTAAGATATATGGTGCATATATATATATGTACACACACACACACACACATATATATATATGTTACTTCAGAACTGCATTCTGTTGAAGGACAGTCGAAACTCCCCATTCATCTGCAGTAAGAAAGATGTTGTTTCATAAACAACACGCACAGGCGTCTGTTTGCAGGGAGCCACCTCGAAGCGGGACAGTATGTGGCACAGTCCGGTCTTCACCTGCATTAGAGCGAACCGCATTCCTGTACACAGAATTAAATGTACGGCTGTTAGGAGCTACGAAAAGCAGGTGGATTTACCATCTCACTGTTCTTACCGTCAATTGCATTTAATAAGTTTTTTTAGACACTTTACGGATATAATAATACCGGCAGACGACAGGAGACAAATTTATTTTGCCTCAGGAATTTCATCATAAAAAGGAAAATGACAGCTTGTAAGAAACCTGACAAATTTTCAAGAATATTTTTCCCAAAATTTGTAGAATATCAAAACCATCCATGAATTTTCCTGGATGAAGGCAATATTTGGATGTTGTGAACAACGATATTTGCAAGTGTGAAAATTCAAATGTCGTTACGAGTTCGTAAAAATTCCATTCCATTGAACTCCAACTTCACTCCAACTTCACAGTTTATCTACCCTGCTCACTCTACCAAAGACAGTGTTATAGTGTTTCAGTGCTTATTGGTTCTACGCGTTCCTCCACGTGTGTTACCAGCGAATATATTAATTCACTCTACGCAGTCCAGTGCCAAAGTCTTTGTATTACTTCACACGTCTCTTCTCCGTTTATACCAGTGCAGACTTTTATTTCGGAAGAATACTCCTACCATCCATAAACACGTACTGCGTTTACACGCCACACCAACATGGGTCACCGCCAAGTCTTAACAGCTCCACGGATTCAGCATCTCTCCACCGGCACACAAAACCCGAGCAACGAACTCGAGCCCCTCCACTATTATGCAACGTATACCTAAGTAAACCTCGGACCCGAATACGTAGAAGACCACCGTTCCATACGAGACTCCCCAGGACTTCATGGAATTGAACCCCCAGTGGGATAGAAGTTTACACAATGGATACACAGCTTCCTCCCGCCGGCTCACAATAGTAGATACAGATATGGATATAATTAGAGATATACCACACCCGTCCTCCCTACTCGTACACGTTTTTGAACGTAATAGGAGCAACACCTATCCCACCCCCCTACATATCTGAACCATTATATTCCGACTAGCCAGTTGCACATATATAATATTTATTCCTACACTTTTAACAAGTTATTGTACTCTTTCATAAGTTAACCAACGATTAGAACTCATATAGGGTACTACTATATTGTATCTACACTCATAAGACACGGGTATAGCTAGTGCAGAATTATAATTATATCCGTCTTATGGCCCACTGTCACTCATTGACCAGCTGCCAGAATTTATGTATATTTACAACATTCCTAATAAAAACTAGATCTTATTTAACCTCGTAATTATAGCATACTATGTACATATGTACTATGTAACATTGTGTTTTCCTCTTTAGTTCACCATGTCACACCTGATTATGACCTTATAGGAAAAGGGTCGAAACATGTTGTCTATTTTTGACTTCTTACAACTTAATAAAGCTTTCTTGTGTTTTGACGTATCCACCTTTTATCAATTGTGATACATGACTGGGAAATTCATTATACGATTACGTTTAGCCCACTTACAAATAAAAATGTAATTGTTTTATCATTGCCATGGTCTTCAATGTGGCTGATATATTGTGTTAAATGAATACTAAAGGATTTTAATGGAGAAGCTGCAAGAAAGTTCGATTTGCAAGATTGGCTGGAAGTAAGTGAGCTGTAATGTGCAAACAATACTGTGTGAGTTGTGAAAAAACTTGAAAGGGACTATAGTTTACTATCGTAAATATCTAATGCGCCAAAAATAAAAAAATTGTTTTGTGTACACAGATTAAAATGAGGTTTATATTTTACTTTCAAAATATCATACGGTTTCAAAGTACACTCCGTATATAACATATTTACACCCATAAAAAAATTAAGCCCTTTTTCTCACCGATTATTATAAAACTCTTAAATTCTCAAGAGATCAGCAATACGTGCACAACTTTCGTATGGAATTTCACCAAATCGACCCATAAATGTGGAAGGTTTGTATTGAAACGGCTTCGCGCCCACAAACAACTCACGTCTTTCGTTACGCCTTATATAAAAAGAACACAATACGTCCGTAACATGCATTTGTGCTCATTTTGTGTACCGAATTCGATCAAAATGTCAGGACAGTATATTAATGGGAATTTATTTTTGATCTTTTAAACGAATTGACCTAAACCGGAGATGAAACTACTGTTGTCACTGCTATGGTTCAATGAAAAATAAATGAAACATGAAAGAGTAACTTGTTCATCCATAAATGCCAGTCAAGCAAAATCTAATTTAATTTCACAATTAAACTAATCACGTAATTTATACAATAATTCTTGAACGGGTTAAACTGTAATTAAAGCTTATGGTTGTAGATGAATAATAAATTTTGAGAAAAATATTATAATTTGTTAATTGTAGCACTGTAAGCTTTTGCGTAGATTTCTATTTGTTACATATTGTGAGTTAGCTTGCATATTGCACCATGGAAGACACAAACCCTTACGCGTCTGAGCGACGGTGGAGTTGCTGTTCAAATTGTTACACTGTTGTGCAATTTTTGTTACTTTGAATGTTGTAAAACACTTGAAATACAACGATTTAACTTTTGAATCGTATAATTATTACACCTTTGCTGCAAATAATTTATTGAGGGGGCTTGCGCTGCCTTGTGCAGGACGCAAGCCCTTATGTGTCATGGTGGCCCGAAGTTGGAAGCGAACCAAATTAGCAAGCGAAGCTACTCGCCTGACACACAAAGAAGTGTAGCCAACCACGTCACTGAGCGCGGGTTAATCCCGAGCACAGGCCCGTACATAATATTGTGCAACCCTTTAGAACTTATAGATATAGAATTCAAAAGTAACAATTGAATAACAAATTATTACGCAAAAATTTGTTCCTGCATGAAAAACTGCCGTTTACGTAAATGTTAGGGATTTGGAACCGTTAAAAAGGAATATAATAAAACACCTGCGGAGCAGTTCAGATTCATTGGGTACAGACAAACATCCGTTAAGTTAGCCCACTTACTTATATGCATGAATAAAAAAGCTAACACTCTTAAAACATTATTAATTGGTAATGAAAGTAATGACGGATAAATATGTTATTAATACTGTTATTAGCTGCTTCAGGTGTGCAAGTACGAACACACATTCTTGTACATTAAAAGAATTTCTAACGTTTTCAGTATTGTGCTTTGTTTGAAAATAATGATACATTCTTTAATATAGTTTTCTAGACCCATGCCAGCTTGTATTATGACAACCGAGGTTTTATCTTCGTTTCTTAAGTTATAAAATTGTGTGTTCATCTAGCAAAATGAAAGGCTTCGTGGCAAAAGAAAGATAAAATTAATTCTCATTTACTATAACCTAAAATTCTTATGGGAAAGTACAAGTGTCTTTTCTTACCGATGCACATTCGCAAACCCTCCCCAAATGGAAGATATGTGTAGTTTGGTCTACTGCTTTTGTTTTCCTCTGTGAAACGGTCTGGATCAAACTTTTCTGGTTCTGGGAAGTACTTTGGGTCATAGTGGATACCTAATACCGGGATATAAACCCCGGTACCAACTGGAAGTTTAATTGTTCTATTTCCAGTGGGGGCAGGCAGTTCGTAGTCGATGCAACACTTCCTTTCCAGGAAAGGAAGTATCGGGTACTTCCTCAGTGTCTCTGTGAACATAGGAACAGATAGCAGAGATGAGAAATATAAAGAGAAGAGCAATTGGGTTTCGTTGCGTGAGAAATAACTGATTTGTTCTTACTTTCGGGCTCTTTGTCCGCATTCATTTGGACCGCATTTTGTAGAGGATTACCGTTTTGTTGTAATCAAGATGGGGCAGTCCGCTACCGGAATACATGCGATAAATATATCTGTGATATTAACTATGCTAGAGAAGTTCCTCTAATAATTTTGGAGCTGGCAAATTATCACAGCCCACACGCAATATGATATTTACTAGTTCGTAGACGATAAATCTTGTAATTACCACTATTATCATAAAATTCAATATTGTTACCACAATAATTACCCTAGAATCATGTTGTCACTAATATTTTTTCCATTTCTCTTAATGTTGTACACTTTTAATAAACAACTTTTATAACACCTCACAATAATTACAATCTACGGCCGCCTTACACAGTCGGTAGCCACAAAGTACATTGTCTATATTGTACCGGTATATTTAATGTCGGAGGTTCGTCCCTTGCGAGAAAATTGATTGTTTAAAATGCGAGAGTTTTTCTTTACTTCAAAAGTCATTGGGTCAAATAAATTTACATCATGCAATTTTACAATTCACCTCAGCAAGCCCAGCAATTTATCTCCAATTATTGCTTAACCTCGCTTCGTTCCTCACCTGACACAATTCTGTCTAGGTACATCATTTCCTTTATGACATCATATGTCAGTTTACCGTCGTGTTTGCTTAAACCCTGCATGATCTCCGCCCTCAGATTCTGCTGAATCTCAGGATGCAGTGCAAGCTCGTACAGGGCGAAACTCATTGTACTAGCAGAAGTCTCGTGTCCTGCTATCAGAAACAAAAGCGCCTGTGCCACAAACAAGTCGCCGTCTATTTCTGAAAAAGCAAAACGAAGTTTTGTTACAGTATCACAGCTCGCTATGTCTTCTTGTTACGTACAAGTGTTGCACTGATGGTCCTTATTTTTGTGTTTGCTAATCCACTATGTGTTGCGGATATACTGGTGTGTTTCTGCGTAATTGTAGTGTGTACTTAATGAGATAATATGTGCTGAGTTGATCTAGAAGAATTCTGTTTTATTAGAAACACATATTCGATTCTCACAATCGAAAACTTAAGCACAGTATC
>Ga0209629_10000905_pt1 | contig 17594 bp, 8 predicted proteins | sample TergutCu122P5_FD_187286 | JGI IMG/M metagenome (GOLD analysis project Ga0209629, IMG submission 187286) | Cubitermes ugandensis P5 segment gut microbial communities from Kakamega Forest, Kenya - Cu122 P5 (SPAdes) (version 2) | ecosystem: Host-associated > Arthropoda: Insects > Digestive system >...
GTCGGACGTCGTAAATGGAATGGTCAACTCATTTCGACCATTGCTTTGAATGGATGGTTCCCAAAGCAACGTATGGCGAAAATCAGGGACACGCGTAGTTTTATCTTCATATTCCGGTGCATAAAAATAACGGTAAGATTGCGTGCCTTCATAACTAAAGATCTGAGTGTTAGCGCCGAATGTGATGCTTGGGAAGTTGTTATTGTAGGAATGGAATGCAATCATCCCGTCAAAAATATGTTCTCCTACAATATATTTCCCGATATACAATTCTATTGTCTTTATTAGCAATGGATTATAAGCGCTCATCAACTCGTGGTTAATCACGGGAATATTATCAAGCAACACCAATACATTGTTCGAGGTGCCTTGCAGCATCTCGTTAATCAATGAAAAACGCCGTCCTTCCGGTGTTTTACGAATGCTTGCAAAAGTGATAAACTCAATAAACACTTCTTCCATATTCGGGAAGCGTGTATAATCGTCTAATATATAGGTACTGTACGGACGCAGGTAGGAACACGGTGCGATTCCCCGAATTTTACCTAATGAATCGGCCAAAAAAGCGTGCGTCACCTGTACGCCTAAATTTCGCTGTTTCAGGTAATCCAACCATGTACTGTCCGGTTGGAAAAGAGGCAGATGGCGGGAAGCATGTGCAGCATAGGGTGATTGGATATCTACGCGATAATTCTTCCCGGATGGGGCGAAAGCCGTAGTAATCAGTTCCTTTTTCCCGGTAACACATTGCGTAAAAAAAACTGCATTGCCAGTTTCATCGACTTGACCCGAAAATACATGGACGTCTTTCCCGGGAAAAGAAAGCAACGTGGTCACGTCCTGAGACGCTTTTGCAGGATTTCCCGTATTCAAATCTACCAATACGCCATCGATGACAGGTCCCTCGTATTCAGGTAAAAAGCGCATATTTTCAAGCGAAAACGACGTGCCCTTTTCGGCCAGTTGTTTTTTCCAGTCGGCGATTGTCGGAGCGGCTGCCAAAGCAGGTTCGATGCCTGCAATCGACACACCGATAGAAATATTTTCAGCCGGCAGTCCTTTGATTCGGATTTCGCCCTTATCCCTTTTTGTATAAGCTGGCCGGTTGAGCGTCAGTGCAATCGAAGATGTGTTTTGCTCTATTGACTTGACTGTAAAGGGTGTATATGTTTCTTCCGAATACATTTCGTTGCGCTGGATAAAAGGATTGACGATGGCAATGGGTTTTGCAAAAAAGACATTTTCGCCTTCGTTGCGCATATAACGCGTGTAGGCAATCAACCGGTAATAGCCTGTGGGAAGCGTAGCCGGCAGTTCCATCCAGCCTGCTCCCGTACCCTCCGTGATGTCTACTTTAATTTGCACTTCCGGAATGGAATCACGAAGGAGTTCGACATATCCTATTTTACTCAATGACAGCAATTTGCCTGCTGTATCGGTGGTATAGAGTTTGAGCCAAAGCAGTTCGCCGGCCAGGTACAACTGTTTGTCGGTCTGCAAATACGTACGTTCCTGATACTGAGCGTTGAGATGGAATATTCCTATCCACCCTGTCAAAAGTATCAAACAAATCTTATGCTTCATCATCTTCAGTAGTGTATTGTGAATGATCAATTTAGAATTTGATATTGTAAGCAACATAAGGAATAGGCGCTCCGAAGATAGCCATCTGGTAGCCATTGATCACTCCATCTTTGGCTGTATAGTAGACGGAATAAGCATTTTTTCGTCCTGTCAGGTTGTATACGCCAATGGAAATGCTGCTGTGGGTGAGTAATGTCAGGTGATGGCTCGGTTCGATGTTGATTGAGAAGTCCATCCTGAAAAAATCGGGGATACGGTGTTGATTTCGTTCGGAATAGTAAATATATTCACCGCCGGCGTATTCGTATTTGGAAGTAGGCAATGTGATGGGTCGTCCGGTACTGTATTCGCAATTCAAGGAGACGCTATATCGCTGCGTGAATTTGTAGTTTGCCGCTAATTTCAAGTCGTGCGGTTTGTCATAGCTTGCCGGATACCAGTTTCCCTGATTGACAGGATCTTCCACCCGTTTATCCTGTTGTCGGAGTTCGGCCCTCGAATACGAATAGCTCAACCAGCCATTCAATTTTCCCTGCGTTTTCTTGATCATCCATTCAACGCCATAAGCCCTTCCCTGTGTGTTGATTACATCTGTTTCGATATGATGATTCATGGAAAGCAGTGCGCCGCTCCGGTAATCCAGATAATCCTTCATCGTTTTGTAATACACTTCAACAGACGTCTCAATGATATTGTTTGAGAAATTCTTATAGATTCCGGCAGCCACCTGCATTCCTTTTTGCGGTTTGATATTGGCGTCGCTTAGTTTCCATGTATCTGTCGGAGACATAATGGTGGTATTCGACAACTTATGGATAAACTGGCTCAGTGTATTCACGCCTGCCTTGACCGAAAGGTCTTCCTTGAAAATATAACGTGCCGAAAGGCGCCATTCGGGATACTGGTAGGTTTTGAAAAAACTGCCTGACGGTGCTTCTCTGGTTCCAGTAACGGTGGTTGGCTGGGGCAGAAAAGCAGGGTCGTAGGTATTGTAAGTTCTTGGCCCAATGGCGTTATACAGACTGTAACGGAGGCCGACATTCATTGATAAGGCCGGCGTAATATCCCACTGGTCGGCTACGTAGAGGGCTGTTTCGAGCGCCTTTTCTTTTTGCAGAAAATCAGGAGCCACCAGCGACTTGGCGCCTTCAGGCAGGTATTTACCGGGGTTCAATGTGTACAGGATAACGTCCAATCCTGCATCGACAGTATGTTTATTACTCGCATACGCTGTAAAGTCGAATTTTGCAAATGCCTGATCAATACCGAATTGCAGCGAATAAGCCGCAAACGGATTATCTGTCGCCGCACTTTCGTAGTCGTAATGGTCATATCCAATTGCAGTCGTACTCGTGAACTGATTATTGAAAAGATGACGCCATTTGGCTGACACATTCATGTTGTTATATCCATACCGGTCGTTGGACGTAAACCGAAAATAGTCATGGCTGTAATATCCGCTGAGGTACAAATTGTCCCTCTCCGAAAATTTGTGATCCACAATCATGTTCAGGTCGTAAAATCCGGCTTTCCCATCTTTGTAGCCGCTGTTATCAGGCAACATGCGTAATATCCAGTCGGAATAAGTGGTGCGTCCGCCGACGATGTACGACGTCTTTTTTCCGATAGGGCCTTCCAAAGTCATCCGACTGGTTAGCAGTCCAAGACTGAGCGAACCGGTAAATTCTTTTTTGTTTCCTTCGCGTCCGTTGATGTCTAACACTGATGAGATTCGTCCGCCATATTTGGCAGGGATACTGCTCTTATACAGTTCCATATCTTTGATCAGGTCGGGATTGAATACCGAGAAGAATCCGAACAGGTGGGTAGGATTATAAATTGTTCCGTTATTAAACAGGATCAGGTTCTGGTCTGTTGAGCCTCCGCGCACATTGAAGCCGCTCGATGCTTCTCCTACTGCTTTCACACCGGGGAGCATCATCACAACGCGGATCACATCTGTTTCGCCAAAAACGGTGGGGATGTTTTTGATGTCTTTGACTTTGAGCCGTTCGATGCCCAAGTTCGTACTTTTTATACCGGTAATCCGTTCTGCCGAGACGATGACTTCGTGGAGCGAATAAACTTCTTCTTCCAGTTCAATATCCAATTTCCCGTCACCATACAGCATCACCTGGCGTTGCGTTTCTTTCAATCCGATCCCGCGAATCATCAACCGCTGTCGGCCGCCGGGCAGTTGGAGAGAATAGAAACCAAAAGCATCGGTCACAGCCGCTAATGTTGTATTTTCTAATAAGATCGTAGCTCCGATAATGGGTTCGCCGGTTCTAAAATCTGTCATGGTGCCGGTCAGTCTCACTTTTTCCGGAACATGTTGGGTCAAGGCATCTCCAATCGTATACACTTTATTCTCGGAGTTTGCTTTTTGTTCGATCGGGTTGAGTTGAAATCCTGCAGTGATTTTTTCAGGGCGAGTTTGCGATACGAAATAGTTTTCAGGCAGTTGCGTATTTACTGTTTTATCTTTGAGGATGAAGATATATTGTTTCTCAAAAACGGAAACCTGAAAGGGCGTTCCTTCAAATGCTTGTTTGAGCGCTGTTTCGGGAATTTCGTTGGTGCACTGGATGGTGAGCAGGAGCGAGTCTGTTTCCGATGGATTACAAAAAATGGTGTATCCGGTTTGCTGTTCGATGCGTTGGAATAATACACGGACAGGTTGCCGGACAAGGTTTAATGAGACAGTCGGGGAGGCTGATCGGACAGAATCTGCTTGTTGGGCGATGGCAAAAGACGTTCCTGCGGACGTAAATAAAACTGCCGATAGCAATACAGTGAGGCGATGTATTAGTCTTTGTTTCATACAGTTCGATGTCATTGCAGGGGTTGGACTTGCTGCTGCCCGGTGCGTTGTAAATATTCGTATTGTTTGACTAAATCAACCATGGACTGATCAGTTTGCTTCCTGAAATTCAATTTATGTTGTTTGGCGAAATCATTCAATTCCTTTTTCCTGTCAGGAAACAGTTTCAAAATGGATTTTTTGTTTTTTACAGGATAAGGCGTTCCATTGATATAAATCTCATATTTTTCTTTAAATTCGAAAGTCCTATGAACGCCTTCCGTATTGTTGCGAATATCTTCTCTGACATGTCGCGCGTATTTTTTAACAAACGGATAAAGTCCGTCATGGAGCAAAACAAGATATTGATTTTTTGCGTCGTTTGCACCGACTGCCGTCACAATCGTAGCGTTATTCAGGAGGGCATAATCTACTTTCTCTTTTTCAAGGGTAATAAGGTAGGTTTTGCCCGGAAAAAAGACAGCCAACTCATTCATGTACAGATCCAAACGCATCAGGATATCTTTATATATCACATGATTATAGCTCAATGTGCCTGTCGTGAATTTATCTGTCACGAAGTAAGGATGATTCTCAAATCGTCTGTCGTAAGGGGTTGGAGTTTTCCCGTTATAAAGGACAGCATAGCTACCGGCTTGAGAGAGATACGCTTGAATCAGGTTATCGGGAGGAACCTGGGCGATTGGATTTTCCTGCGCCCGTAACATTCCGCCTGATAAGAAGATGATAAAAAGTAAAAGCCTTATTTTCATGATTGTTATTGATGGTCGTTTGGCCAAAAAGCCGGTTTGACTTTGGAACCTCCGCGGCGCGTACAATCTACACATTTGATAGGAACACAGATGTATACTGGGATGGCGGTAGCACCAGAACCAAACAATACGACGTTCCGTATCCCTAACTCCTGCAAGTAAGCAAGATATAATTCCTCTTCGAGGAATGGCTCTTCGTATTCGCAAAAATATCCATCTTCTAAAAGATCTAAATGCAATTCTGCAAAAGGAATATACAAGCGGTAAGTCGTTTCTTTTGATGCTATGATATAGCCGATTACAGGTTCGGCCGGATTCGTAAGGCAATGAATATTGCCTGCTTTTTCGGAGGGTTGCGGAGCAAAGAGACTACCGCTCTCATCTACATTGCGTTGCAAATGCTCGAAATAATCATACGCTTCTTTGTTTAAGCCGTATTGTTTAACCAGGATACTGTATAAATATGAGTACCTGGAATTGCCGGACTGGAAAGTATGAATGGTATGATTCTTGATGATGGCTTCCATGAATTTGTCGGACGATCCTAAAACAAATGATTTGGAATGATCCGAAGCCCAGCAATAATAGCGGTTAGGCCCAATAAAGGACTGTTGGGTAAGTTCTTTCGTGATGTCATTATAATAAAAAGCGCCGAATGCCCTGGATCTGATTTCCCAGTCTTCATAAAATGTCCAGCGATAATAGCTTACATTGTTCGCAGGATCATGCGTCGAAACCATGATATCGACACTGTTATTCTTATTTAATCTCCAGCTAACTTCATCAATTTCAGGTGTTTGAATGGGCGAAACAAAATCCGACCGGTAATGGTCATTGCCGATAAGTATATCCAGCGCATATTTCATGCCGGGAGCAAATGAGATGGGATCGGTAATCGCATACGTACCCGCAGGCTTTGCTTGGGGCGTTGCCCGCGCTATCACCTGATTTTTTTCGTCAATAACCTGAACAGTAGCATCTTTGACAACAACTGCATTGGCCGGCAGTTTCGCATCCAGTTTGACGGTGCGGCTCAATTTGATGGTGGTGCCATTCTCCAAAATAATTCCTTCTACGACAAGTATTCCTGCCGTATCCTTCCCTCCAACAAGTTCATAATCTGAAATACAACCTGAAAGGAGGCATATCAGTATGATATTGAGGATATTACCGAAAATGTGCGTTTTGACCATTTTCGAATATTTACTTTGCACCGGAATTGACCAGTTGCTGTTCGATTTCCTTTTGTAATTGCGGATCCACCCCCATTTTCGCAGCAAGCGCGTTGAGGTAATTCTTTTCGAGTTCATTTTGATCATCAATGACGATCAGGCTGGCAAGATAAATCTCCGACGCCAGTTTGGGCGATGTGGCTAATGCAGCGATTCGGTTTACATCCAGCGGTTTATTGATTTCCTGCTGAACCCATGTCGTTATATCAGCATCTCCAATTTTTTCGATATGGTCACGGATGATTGTGCGTTCGCGTTCATCAAAATTGCCGTCAGCCTTTGCAGCAGCGATGATTGCCATCAATATCGTGCGACTGTGTTCTTCCTGATTTTCAGGCGACAAGTTATCAAAGTCGACCGTATCTTCATTCGACGGACTCTGGGAAAAATGACTGACACCGCCGCCAGACTGTTTCTTGTTCGCCTGCCAAGCCTGATAAGCTTTTGTAGCGATCAAACCCAATGTGGCAGCTCCACCGATCGCGCCGATGCTGCGCATGTTTTTATTGCCGAACAGCAATCCCGATAATAACCCGCCTCCGACGCCGGAGAGCGCTCCTGTAATAGCAGGGTTCTTTAAAAGCTCGCCTAATCCTCCTAAGCCTGAGTTTTGCAGCGATGCAGTGCCGCTATCTGATGTCATTGATGACATCCCTTGCATTAATTGATTGAGAAGTTGGTTGAACATAGTTTAATATTTTAAAAATTCAATTTACAGTAATTGCTCAATTTTGTTGACAAAGGTTACTTTTGGGGCGGCGCCGACAAGTTTGTCAACAACTTGTCTGTTTTTAATAAACAAAACGGTCGGGATTGAGCGGATGCCATACTGGGCTGTCACGTCGTTGTTTTCGTCAACATCAATTTTCCCGATAATGACGCGCCCTTCATATTCGTTTGCCAATTCTTCGATGACAGGGCCAACCATTCGACAGGGGCCGCACCATTCTGCCCAAAAGTCAAGCACGACAGGCTTTCCTTCGTTTAATACTTCTTCAAAATTCTCATCAGTAACTATTCTTGCCATATATAAATAATGTTATAGAAATTTTGTGCCAAAATTAAGCATTATTTATTAATTGAAAAAACAATATCCGCATTTTCGTTCAAAAAATCGATCAAAGGCTGCGTCACTTTGAAACGAAGGCTTTTGGCGAAAAGATTTAGATTCACATTGTGCTCTCCGTCACGAACCTGAAAATACAATTGCGTTTTGCCGGGATTATTTTTGACAAGAACAGCTATTTCATTGATTATTTGTTCGTTTAATTGATGGATAGATACTGTTAGGCTCATTTTTTCGATGAGAATGTCTTTGACGTCCTGCAATAACTGGATGGATTTGACTTTGAAGTCAAGTTCGGTTTCTTTGTATTGTCGGGGAAGGATGGATGCTCTGATTAACAGATACATACCTGTTCTGCCATATTTGCTGAAGTCAATGTAATCATTCCCAAACAGCGGAATCTCGCCGCTTCCGGTAAAATCTTCCATGCTGATAATCATATAAGGCTTCCCATTTCTTTGCGATACTCCTTCCTTTACGCCGGTTACGATGCCTCCTAATAATAACTCTTTGCCTTTCAGCTTCTCGCGGTCGTTGTTAATATCAGCCAGCCCGATATTGCAAACATAGTTGAGAATGATGCGATAATCGTCCAGCGGGTGAGCCGACAAATAAAAACCGATCAGTTCTTTTTCTTTGTTAAGCCGCTCAAGATCAGTCCATTTCGTGCATACCGGAATGGCAGGTTTGGTGATTTCGACCATTCCCAGGTCGCCAAAAAGCGAGTTGGAAGTCGTTTTTTTATCTTGCTGAAACTTATTGCCATAGCGGATGATGATTTCGGAGAATGTTTCGCTTTTTTCATTGGGCGTCACGAAAGGCTCGCGCAACACGTTCAAACTGTCAAATGCGCCGGCCAATGCGAGTGAGTCGATGACTTTCTTATTGCAGGCGAACAAACTGACGCGCTCCACAAAGTCGAATATGTCTTTATAAGGGCCTCCTGTTTTCCGTTCTTCAATGATGTTTTCGGCTGCCGTTTCGCCTACCCCTTTGATGGCTCCCAACCCGAAGCGGATATCACCCCGTTTATTGACGCCGAATTTCAGGACAGATTCATTCACGTCCGGGCCTAAAACTTGAATACCCGACATTTTACATTCGTCAATCGCTTTTGTTACATCCTTGATATTCGAGCGGTTACGGCTCAACACAGCCGCCATATATTCCGAAGGATAGTTGGCTTTCAGGTAAGCAGTCTGGTAGGCAATCCATGAGTAACACGTCGCATGGCTTTTGTTAAAGGCATAAGACGCAAATTTTTCCCAATCTTTCCAGATTTTCTCCAAGATATGTTTGGCGTGTCCGTTGCTTTCTCCTCCGCTGATAAATTTCTCTTTCAGCTTATCCATCTGGTCTATCATCTTCTTACCCATTGCTTTACGTAGTGTATCGCTTTCGCCGCGGGTAAAATTGGCCAAGCTGCGCGAAAGAAGCATGACTTGCTCCTGATAGACCGTAATGCCGTAAGTATCTTTGAGATACCGCTCCATCTCCGGAATATCGTACGTAATTTTCTCCCGACCGTGCTTCCGGGCGATAAACGAGGGAATATAATCCATAGGCCCCGGCCGATACAGCGCATTCATAGCAATGAGGTCTTCAAATTTGGACGGTTGCAGGTCCTTCAGGTATTTTTGCATGCCAACCGATTCAAACTGAAAGATTCCCGTTGTTTTGCCAAGGCAGAACAATTCGTATGTTTTTTTGTCTTCGAGGTCAATATGGTTGATGTCTATCGTGATACCTGTTGTTTGTTCGATATTTTCGAGCGCTTCTTTGATGATGGAAAGGTTTTTCAAGCCCAGCAAATCCATTTTGATTAGTCCGGTCTCTTCAATGACCGATCCTTCATATTGAGTCACAATCACTTTTGCATCTTTTTCTTCCGTATCTTTATCTTCCTGCGTGCTTAAAGGGACGATGTCCGAAATATCCTGCTGCCCGATGATAATTCCACAGGCATGTGTGCTGGTATTGCGGACGTTTCCTTCTAATTTTTGTGCATATTTTAATGTGTTACTCAACTGAATATCAGAGCTATTTGCAGCTTCTTTCAATTCGGGCACATATTCGATGGCATTTTTAAGCGTCAGTTTTTGGTCGGGGATTTTATCGGGAACGAGCTTGGCTAACCGGTTGGCTTCGCTCAAAGGCAACTTTTCGACCCGCGCAATGTCTTTGATCGCCATTTTAGCAGCCATCGTTCCATACGTAATTATATGTGCTACACGCTGTTTACCGTATTTTTCGGTAACCCATTTCAAGACTCTCCATCTTCCATCGTCATCAAAATCTATATCAATGTCAGGCAACGAAATACGATCAGGATTCAGGAAGCGCTCAAACAGCAAATCATATTTAATTGGGTCTATATCTGTGATACCCAAACAGTAAGCCACAACAGAACCGGCGGCCGAACCTCGACCCGGCCCGACCGACACTCCCATTTTCCGGGCTGCTTCAATCATATCCTGTATAATCAGGAAATATCCCGGAAATCCCATCATTTTCACTGTATTAAGTTCAAATTCAATACGTTCTTTGAGCGTATCGTCAATGTCATGGCCGTAGCGTTGGGGAACACGCTCCATCGTCAGATGTCTCAGGTAGTCAGATTCAAATTTGATGCGAATCACCTTGTCAAATCCACCCAGCCGGATGTAATTTTTCTCCTCAAATTCCTCAATCAAGTCAATCTCCGAATATTTTTTGCGATAGCTTTCTTCAGTGCCGAACGATGGGTCAATCTGAAAGAACGGCATCAAAACATCTGAGTCAATAGAATAAAACTCAACCTTATCGGCGATTTCCAGTGTATTTGTCAGCGCTTCAGGAATATCCTGAAAAATCGCGTTCATTTCGGCTGTGGTTTTCATCCATTCCTGCTGCGAATAGCGCATACGGTTCGGGTCGTTGTAATCTTTGTTCGTATTGATACAGATTAGCCGGTCGTGCGCTTCGGCGTCGTCTTCATTCACAAAATGCACATCATTCGTGGCGATCAACTTGATATCATGTTCCCGCGCTAACTCCACTAAAACCTTATTGACCTGAACCTGACGGGGATATGTCGAGCGGTCGGCATTCGGACTATTTGTTTTATGGCGCTGAAGCTCAAGGTAATAATCGTCACCAAAAAGATTTTTAAACCACAGGACAGCTTCTTCGGCTTTGTCTTTCTGGCCATTCATGATCAGTTGCGGTATTTCGCCGGCCAGACAGGCAGAGCAAACGATGAGATCCTCGTGATATTTTTCGAGCAATGCTTTGTCAATGCGCGGGTTTCTGTAAAATCCTTCAATCCATGATGTTGAGACAATCTTTATCAGATTTTTATAGCCTTTGAGGCTTTTGGCCAGCAGGATAAGATGCCAGCCTCCGAGGTCGTCCTTCGCCGTCTTATTATTCATTCCGTACCGGGCGCAATAACATTCGCAACCCAGAATAGGTTTGAAAATATTTTTTTTGTCTTCGTCTATCTTTTTCGACAGTTTTTTGATCCTGTCCAGTTCCTCCGATGTAGGATATTCTTTGTCATTGAGTTGTTTTAATTCTCTTTCACAATCGGTGATGGTACCCAAGTACCTGCTGTTTTTCTTCTTTACTTTATTATAGAACTCCTTGATACCGAACATGTTTCCATGATCGGTGACTGCCATGGCTGTCATGCCGTCATCCTGCGCTTTGTCAATCAGGGCGTCAATGGATGCTTGTCCGTCTAACAGAGAGTATTGCGTATGGACGTGTAAATGTACAAAAGGTTGCATATAATTTTATTAATTTGATATTCAGATATCTACCTATACTTTCAAGTATAGAAATTCCTCTCAAAGGTAAAGCATATTCCGATACGGTGCAAAAAAAGTTTTCAACAACCTGACCTGCATCTGTCTGTTTTTTAACAATCGTGGGTTGGATAAGTTGCAATGTGGGATTTATTAAAAAAACAAAGGAGGAAGTTGCTGATCAGCAACTTCCTCCTTCTGGTTATTAACTTTTTAAAATAGGATGTAATTTTCAATCAATGCACATCTTTGCGGGTATCCCACCACATCTGTTTGCCCCAGAAGTCGTCCTTCACTTCAGCATTAAACGGTGCGTTCTTCTCTCCATTCAAGTTGCGTTCTGTGTCAGGATAGGGTGAACGGAAAGGCGGAACAGTATGGTCGGCATATCTGCTGGCGCGCCCCGGTGCAATGTAATGGTTCGTGGGCGTACCTGTACGACGATAAAGCGACCAGCCTTCCATTCCCTGTTTAAACATGGCAACCCATTCTTCATACCATATTTTTGCTTTCGTATCGTCAAACTTTCCTGCATCGGCCATATAAGCATCTGCATCTTCTTCACTGACGCCATTCTCATCCATCGACAGCCTGACCGCCTTGTTGTAGGCGTCTTCCGCAGTGATACCGCCCGTATTATACCCCAACATCGCAGCTTCGGCAATATGGAAATAGACTTCGGCTGCACGGTAGTAAGGTGAAAAGCCACCAAGATCGATGCCATAGCGATTTCCCCAAACCGAGAGTTTACTGGCTGTACCAAGATCTGTAGCACCGATGATATAACCGCGGTAGAGCGGCTTTCCATCATTCCAGTCAGGATCATCCGGCCCTTTTGCATTTTGATTAGCTATGGTTGGAGTGAAATAAATACCGATACGCGGGTCGTTGCGTTGAAGCATGTGATCAACCAGAAGGTCGGGCGCGCTAAATTCTGCTTTGCGTGTATAGTAGGCGCTTGCAATCGGCTCCCATCGGGTTTGGTCTGATGCGTCCCACCAGAAGAATGCGTTATCGTCATTGCTATCCATCAATGGGTATTTGGAAGGATTGCCTAAAATCTCCTCTATATGCTGCTTGCCTAAGGGGCTAACTTCCGAAATACGGATTGCCATCCGCAGCCGCATCGAATTGGCAAACTTTTGCCATTTGGATACGTCACCCTTAAATAGCAAGTCTCCTCCCATCTCGCCACTGCCTCCGGCTGCATAAGCATCGCCTACTTCTTTCGCCAACGCAAGTAAGGCCGGATAGATATCTTCCTGCTTGTCGTAGGAAGGCGTCAGATTTTCTTCTTCTTTATTTAACTTGACAGCATCCGAATAAGGAATATCTCTCCAACGGTCGGTCGCGATCTGTATAATATGGATTTCCATCGTCTTGGCGGCTAATTCCATGTACGTCCGATCGCCTTCTTTGGCACGTCTCTGCACTTCCCTCAGGTTAAGCAGGGTACGGTACATTTTTCGCCAGTTATCATCTTGCACGCCAGCTCTGAACTGGTACTTGGATTCGTCTATGTAGTTCATCTTGGCTACATAGCCGGCAAAACTGGCTGGCTCATCGAGCATAAACCAGCGGTCGTAAAAACTGGCGGAAGTGTACCAGATTGACCAGGCAAGCATGTTATCAATAGGAACCGCATTCGGTTTATCGGGGTCAGTATTGATTTCGTTGAATGTGCTGGTGCAGGCTGAAAACAGGAGTACGCCCATGATCAGTAAAAATACTGTTTTTTGAATATAATTTTTCATATTTTTATTCATTATTAATTGTTAAACATTAAAATGTAAGTCCTAATTTAAGTCCGATACTGCGGGCAGGAGGGTAGGTATTACTTTCAAAACCTACGCCATCATTTCCTGAACCTGTTGTTGATTCAGGATCCAGGCCAATCAGATTGGACTTATGCGTCCACAGCAACGCTACGTTACTGCCGACAAGCGACAGTCTGGCGCCGTTGATATACTTTGTCTTTGCTAACAGCGCTTTGGGGAAAGTATAGGTAATATAGGCTTCGCGCAGTTTCAAATAGGAGCCATCAATAATTGCAAGTTGACGGCAGTTATAGTAATAACGGAAGAAATCCTGTGCGTTCACTGTCACATCGTTAATTTTACCGTCTGAAGTTTTAAATACCTTGTCGGTCATATAATTTTTCCCTAAAATAACGCCGTTTTCGCGGAGATCGCCTGCTGCGGTATACGAGTAGATACCTGTATAGGTACCGAATGACTGCGACAGGGAAAATATATCGCCTCCCCAACGCATATCAAGCAGGAAGCCCAATGAGAGGTTTTTGTAAGCGAATTCGTTACGCAATCCGCCTAACCATTTGGGAGTTACGTCTCCAATGATCTGGTTGGTTGTGTATACAGGAAAACCATTCTTCACTTGAATAGAACCGTCATCATTATAGACGAAACCTGTCCCTCGCAATGTCCCCCAAGATTTGCCCGGAATCGCTAAGTTTGTAACACTCCAACTTGCTCCAAGTTGATAGGCATTTAAACCAGGGTATAATTCATCGACCTTGCTCCTGTCTTTCGCCCAGTTCAGCGTTGCGGTCCAGTTTAATCCGCCGGAGTTCTTTAAAATATCGGCGCTCAACTGTATTTCGATCCCTTTATTGCTGATTTTACCTGCGTTGATTACCATATATTGATAACCGGTACTGGTAGCAATATTGGCTGTCATAATTTGGTCAGATGTGATTCTCGAATAATAAGCGGCGTCCAAGTGCACCCTGTTTTGCAGAAAACTTGCTTCGATACCGAATTCCCACGTTTTCACCATTTCAGGCCGCAGACCGGTTGGAGGGTATGAAGTAGGGTTGGAGAAAAGTACGGTGCCTTTCATAGGAGTTGCTTCGGCAGAATAATATGCTCCACTCCGGTAAGGTACGGTTGCATTACCAATCTTGGCCCATCCGCCGCGCAGTTTCAGATAACTTAGCACGCTGTTCGCTGTCAAAGAAGGCAAGGTTTCGGAAAGAATCCAGCTTCCACTGATAGAAGGATAGAAAAATGCGTCTTTGATTGTCGAATCCCAGTCATTTCGGGCGCTGGCATCCACATAGATTTGATTTTTCCATCCGAATGAAGCATTGGCATAGACCGAATTGGACCGGCGTAATGAATGAGATTCCTCAGCTATTGGATTACCATTCACGTTGGTTACCGTATAAAGCCTCTTAACAATCAACCTGTTTCCACCAATTGTTTTACTTGCATTGTCGTAATCGCGATAGTTGGCTCCGGCCAATGCGTTAATATTGAAATCGCCAAAACTTTTATTGAAATAGCCAATCAAATCGGCATTGATTTCCATCGTATGGCGATTAATATCACGAAACCAGCCATCCGGTGTTTCGGGATCTTCCCTTCGGCTTAACTGATCCGATCCGAAATAGTCCATACCGACGCGCCCTTCAAACTTCAGGTATTCCGTAGGCTTATACCATAAAGAAGCCTTGCCGAACGTACGGTCGCGCTTATAAGTAGTTGTATTTGTGTAAGCCACATAATAGGGATTGGCGTGATATGCGGTATTCCAGTTATACATCGTATAGTTTCCTTCAGCATCTTTCTGATCCCAGTTATCTTTCAAAGATTGCATGTTTACCTGCCGTCCGAACCACTGCAATATAGATTGTGCCGGGTTGGATGCAGCGTATCCTGTACCCGGAAGGTTACTGCTGGTCGTACGAATATAGTTCAGCGAAATATCAAAATCAAAAAATTTATTGACCATATACTTATTATTGATGGAAGCGGAATAGCGGTCTAAGTTCGTATTAGGTGTTGTTCCTGTCTGACCGCGATATCCGATGGATGCACGGGTGGTGGAATTATCGGAGGAAGAAGAAAACGAAATGGTATGTCCTGTTGTATATCCGTTCACAAAGAAATCTTTCACGTTATTGGGGTGAGAGACCCAGGGCGTAGCCTGGCGTTCGCCGTTTACAACCGGACTGTCGAATTGCGGTATCATCAATCCGATATCCAAACGCGGTCCCCACGATTCATCGACGTCGTCCATGATCCCTGAACCGGCGCCATCCACATAGCTAAAGCCATATTGTCTGGCAAAGTCCTGATACGAACCTGTATATCCCGCAGCTTGCTTTTTCTTATAATCCCATTCAGCTCCATTATTCCCCTGTCCATACTTATTTTGGAACGGGGGTAATCCATAAACCTGGTCAACCATATATTCGCCATCATACGTGACCACAACACCCCGGTTTCTTTGTCCCGACTTTGTTGTAATCAGAATAACGCCATTTCCTGCACGCATCCCGTAAAGGGCTGCCGCTCCGCCTTTTAGCACGGAAATAGATTCGATATCATTGGGATTGAGGTCATTTAACCCTGAACCCAGGTTAATTGTAGCGGCGGTAGAGTTATCGTTCGTAACCGGAACGCCGTCTACAACGAAAAGCGGCTGGTTGCTCCCGAAGGATGAATTACCACGTATCACGATGTTTTGCGAAGTACCGATTTGACCGCCTTGCGATGTGATTTGAATACCGGCAATTTTTCCTGAGAGCGAAGTCAGAACGTTCTGCTGGCCGGCTTGGGTAATCTCTCCGGATTTGATCTCCTGCGCAGCATAACCGAGCGATTTTTTCTCACGCGATATACCCATAGCCGTCACCACCACTTCGTCCAATTGCTGGTTATCAGACAATAAGACAATGCGCATCGATTGGCTGATGGCAACTTCCTGGGCGACCATCCCGATGTAGGAGACAACGAGATGAGTAGCATTTGATGGCACATTGAGTTCAAACCGGCCATCCACATTTGTAGCAGTGCCTGTCGCTGTTGCCCCTTTGACAACAACAGACGCGCCGATGATCGGCTGTCCGTCATCCGCAGAGATAACGACACCTGTTACCCGCCTTGTTTGGGCGGAAACGAGTCCTATGCCTAACAAAAGGCATAATAAAAGGTAAGTAATCTTCCTCATAGACATTCTTTTTAATATTTGACAATCTGTAAGTTAATAAAATCAATCTATTAATTTCCCTTTATAGACCAGCCATCCTGACCCGTAATCCGGAGGGCGTCGAAAAAAGGAATGTTAAAAACGATCCGTTTGAAACGGATTGCAAAAGTACAACTTATAAATCAAAAAAACAAATATTAACATAAGAAAAATGATGATTTTTTTAAAAAAATATATATGTTCTTCATTATTAAATATATAAAAAATATATAAAAATAAAAAAAATAAAATTATGGTTTTACTGTCGTTCGGCAGGAGAATGTAGAGACGCGATTTATCGCGTCTTTGTACAGTTTCGACAGAGCGGGACGCTCCGCCAAACAAAAGAAAGCAACAGTATGTAACAAGACACAGCCATATCTTTCAAAGTTTTGACTGTGTTGTTGTAAAAATTTTCGAGCGTAAAGGAATTTTTTGTATCTTTGCGGAAATTTTCGAGTATGGAAGAAAAATTTAATGCAATCAGAAAATACAATTTTTGGGACGAAAAAACGCCCGAACCTGGTTATTATCGTGCAGATTATGCCGATAAAATTTGTCTGCATTATGCGTAAATAAACCACAAATTTAATTCCCTCTATTTTTGTCAACTATTTAATATTAATAGATTTATATAATATTTTTTTACAAATCATTATTTTTTCATTAGTAAATATTTGCTTTTTTTATTTATTATTTCTACTTTTGCAACTTGTTTCGTTTTGTTCAACTTAAACGTTGGCTTATTTTCGACAGTTTGAATGACAATTTTGTATGGAATAATGAATATAAAAGAGAACAATTATATAGTATTTATTTAAAAAATGTGCTTATGAAAAGAGTTACTTTTCTTTTAATGTGCTTATTATTAAGCATTGGACTGGTTTCCGCTCAGACGCGGGTGACAGGTGTTGTCATCTCTGCCGACGACGGGCAACCGGTAATTGGAGCGTCGGTCGTTGTCAAAGGAGCGACAGGAACGGGTACTGCTACTGATATTGATGGCAAATTCACGCTGACCGTGCCCGCAAACGCTACACACCTGATCGTTTCCTATATTGGGATGATTACGCAGGAAGTATCCGTCAGCGCCAATATGCGCATCGCCTTACATTCCGATATGCAACAATTGGACGAAGTAGTGGTGGTTGGCTATGGGACGCAAACAGCCAGATCGCTCACTTCAGCGATTTCGTCTGTAAAAGCTGAAGCTATCAAGGACGTCCCGAATGTGAGTGTAGATCAAACACTTCAGGGACGCGCTACCGGTGTGCAGATTACGACGCCTGCCGGTGTTGTAGGACAGCCTCCCATTGTGCGTGTACGCGGTGTAAACTCCATTACATCAGGAACTGC
>Ga0209629_10000906_pt1 | contig 17582 bp, 13 predicted proteins | sample TergutCu122P5_FD_187286 | JGI IMG/M metagenome (GOLD analysis project Ga0209629, IMG submission 187286) | Cubitermes ugandensis P5 segment gut microbial communities from Kakamega Forest, Kenya - Cu122 P5 (SPAdes) (version 2) | ecosystem: Host-associated > Arthropoda: Insects > Digestive system...
CAAAAGAAATCAAAGATAATATATACGATAGCGCTCAGAAAATAATTGAAGGAAAATCCAAGCCCGGATTAGGAATGAATGCAGGAGTTGCCGGTGGTATTGTAGGATTTTACTGGTTGCTGATGCTCGTAGGGCGTCTGATAGGCGCTTCTATCGGTAATAAAGTATCTGCTAAAAAGATGCTTGCAGTCGCTTCGACAGTCGGAATCATTCTGGTGCTTGCTGCAATATTTTCATCCGTTACAACAACCGTGAAAATGCCTGCTTTTGACACATCCAGCGGATCATTATCGGTTGGTATGCCGGAGGTTCCGATAACATTCCTATTCCTTGCTTTGGTGGGACTTTGCACTTCTATTATGTGGGGCGGAATTTTTAATCTGGCAACTGCAGGATTAGGCAAATTTATAGCAGCTGCATCCGGTATCTTTATGGTATTGGTCTGTGGTGGAGGAATCCTGCCTTGGATTCAAGCCAATGTGGCTGACTTATCAGGTTACATGATCAGCTACTGGGTGATTATCATAGGCTTAGCTTATATGCTGTTCTATGCATTGGTCGGCAGCAAAAATGTGAACAAAGATGTTAAGGTAGATTAAAGCAACTGAGTATCAATAAAAAATTAAAGGCATTGAGAGGATTGTATTATACGATTTTCTCAACGCCTTTTTTTAATAACGGATTTCCCGCCGATACATTTAAGCGGAACTATTTTACTCAAACCGTATGGTTTTTGCCGGTGAGATATTGGCGACCAAATAGGAAGGACCAATCAACATCAGTAAGGTAACAAAAAGCGTACCTGTATTTATTAATACTATGGACAAAATCGAAATATCAATCGGAACGTTGGTAAGATAATATATTTCCGGATTGAGTTTTATTATTCCAAAATAATGCTGAATCAGACACAGGCTTATCGCCAAGAGGTTTCCCCAGAGCAATCCTTTTCCGATCAGAAAGGCGGAAAGATAAAGAAAAATCTTCCGAATGCTCGTGTTGTTCTGACCTAATGTTTTCAGTGTACCAATCATACTTACTTTTTCTAAAATGATGATTAATAATCCGGAAATCATCGAAAATCCGGAAACAATCAGCATCAGCGCGAGAATGATGACAACATTGACATCCAAAACCCCCAGCCAGTCGAAAATTTCCGGCTTCAGTTGTTTAACCGAACGGACAAGATAGGTATTGTCTAAACGGTCTTTTTTCATCTGGAGTTCAAAATACAGCGAATCTGCCGTTGCGTCTAACCGGTTATAATCTTTCAAGTATAATTCCAAACCGCTGACCATATCGTCGTCCCATTGGTTTAATTTCCGGATTTGTTTTATATCCAGCACTACAAAAATTTTATCATAATCCGAAAAATAGGTCTGATAAATTCCCTTGATGTGAAATTTCCGGGTTCGCAGTTGATCTTGATCCTGAACAAAATAAGCAATGAACGAATCGTCTAATTTCAGATTAAGTTTTTCGGCAATTGTTTGAGAAATAATTACATCAGGGAGAACTGAATCGGCGCTAATATTTAAGACCGTTCCTTTGACCAGATTAGATCGGAAAAAGTCCCAATTGTAGTGTTCGTCAACTCCCTTGAAAATAACGGCTTGGAAATCTTCCGCAATTTTGATGATTCCCGGTTTGGTTGCAAATGGTTCAACCCGCTGAATATTGAACCTGTTTTGTAAATCATTCATTAAAGTATCGCTAACTGCAACCGGCTTCATCTCGTAAGACTGATTAAGCTCGAAATTACTGATTTGAATATGCGAACCGAATCCAATTACTTTTTCCCGAATTTCTTTCTTAAAGCCAATTACTACCGCAACGGAAAGAATCATTACCGCTAACCCAATGGCTATGCTGATGGTAGCGACACGAATAGCAGGAGGTGAAATATTCCGGCTTTCTCCTCTATCCTTGTATATCCTTTGGGCAATGAAAAATTCGACAGACATTTACAATTTTATAAATTTTGCTCTAAGATTATTTACTACCATGAAATAAATGCCCTTCGACAGTTGAGATATATTGACCGTTTCATCGAAGAGGATGCCGGATGCTGTTTTCGTTCCTGAAATATTATATATAGTATAAGGCGCTCCTCCGGGCGCTCCCGATATTTGAACGGTTTCTTTTGCCGGCACAGGATATATATGAAGCTCGTTCGTATTCATAGGAGAAACAATATTTTCGATGGCGGTAATGTTTTTTTTTGCCGGACTGATTGCATATAGATATCCATACAGCGCTATTTTCCCTCGAAATACCTGTTGTGGTGTGTATTCGTTCGCTGCATATACATAGCGGGTATTGTAATATAGTTCGCCATAAGGCCAATTAGCAACGGCAGGATAATTCTTATTGGTCATCCAAGTAGGACATCCCATAATTAATCCGCCCCAATCGTATTGATTCATGTAAGGCGTATGTCCCGGATGAACGCCGGGAGTTCCATCGTTCCAGCCTGAAGTATAGGCATTTTCAGGACTTTTTTTATCAGCTAAGCCGGTAGTTGCCGTAGTCATATTGATCATATTCAAAGGATTTCGTCCGAGAGAGAAATCGGCTTCGAGAATCAATGCGTTTTCAAACAATGTTTTATCGGCGCTTCCTTCCGCAGATAAAGCATGGGCAATAATAGTTCGCTGGTTATCAATGGTGGTAATAAACCATCCGGTATTATTATCTGTTGAACGGCGAGAAGGACGGTTTTTTGAATAGTTTGCCTCTCTTGATTTTGCTTCACTGATAATAACGCTTTTCATATTATTATAAAGATCCGAATGATGTATCTCCCGATTGGAAAAAAGGTAGCCGGTAGCGGCATAAAGTTCGCAATATTGACCGGAATCACCTGTATTATTACAAACAACCGAAGTAGGTGTTTTACAAACACTAAGCGAATATAAATCATCTTCATACCGTGTGTCTCCGGTTACGTTGTAGAGGAATGCTGCCGCTGTAATCCGAAAATCTTTACCGGTCATTGTCATGTTTCCCACATCTTGACTTTTGGTAAGCATTGTATTAGCATCAGGCAAACTATTTGCATAATTGTAAGCGACAATAGCGCTATCTCGATATTCAGCCATCAGATCTGTATTTCCGGATATACGGAAACAATCGGCTAACATGGCGGCATTGGCAGCATTTGCCCAAGCAGCAACGGCGTTAGTACCGGCTTGATAGAAAACGCTTGAACTGTTAGGGTTATTCAGTCCATGACTGTAACCCATCCCATCGCGAAGGCGTAGCCAAAAATCGACTTCATAGCGCGCTTCATCGATAACATCGGGAATACCATTTCCGCTTTCCGCAATATGCAGGTTATCTTCGGAAAGCGCTCCATTAGTAATAAAATAGGGTAGCAACATGTCGTAAATACTGGAAACATGACCTAAATGTCGATCCCAATCAAAAGCGTCGGCGTGTCCGCCCCAGGCATTCGGATTGGTTGGACTTCCGGGTTTCAGGTAGGCTGTCCATGCAGTAGTAGTATTGTCCCACGGATCGCCGTTTTTCCCAATTACCGGCGACCAATCGGCGTTGTAGGGTTGTATAGTTGTTATATAGACCTTACAACTTACGGGATCAACTCCCGGCTTGTAAAGCGGATGGCGCGGAATAGGTTTAACATCCATATTATCTTCTCCTACACGCATATAGTAATACCCTTGCGTTAAGACTTTAAATGGTTCGTAGTAAATGCTATCTCCAATAGTGAAATCGTCGCTGCATCCAATACCTTCAACAGCTAATCTATAGTTTCCGGGTGTATTGAATCCAGTGAAATCGGCATTCCACACATTGGATTTGATTATATAGCCATGGGTTTCAGTTGCAGCATTTTGCCAAAATGTCAGCGTTCCCGCTTGTCGGCTTTCACCTGTAGTTGTATTGTAGATATAGACTTTGTTACCTTCAAAAGAAGAATAATCGCGTGCGCCGCCATCGCCCATCCACATATAAACGTCTGCCGATTTGATGCTGTTAGCCGTCGAGTAACCGACGATATTTACTCTGACAGCCTCACTCCGATTGTTGAAAATGTCAAAAACAACAGCTATTGTTTTAACATCGCTATAAATATTAGTGGGGATATTAATTGTATATCTTTTCCCCGCTTCCATCGGTTTGGGCAATTTCAGGAAAATCGTGTGTTCGTATGCCCAGTTGTAATTAAAATCGTTTACTGAAGTTGACCATGCCATTTGCGCCATACAACCCAGTTTCGATTTCCGGTAAACGTTGGTGGGAGCTACTCCCTGTATCCCGAAATTTGAATCGTCGGCTGAAGTGATTCTCCAATTAGAGGCAGTCGCCACAGTAGTTGTATTCAGTGCGGTTCCATAAGAAATCAATTGATTTCCCGCCGCACATTGATTATAAAGTCCGCATCCGGAAGACTGTCCTTCGGTAAATGTAACGTCGCCGTCACGAAAATAAAGCATGATATAATTCTTATCCAAGATACTTGCGGATACAAGTTTAGTAGCAGATGCAGCCGTTGTCAAAGATAGCAAGGCTATACTTAATACTATGAATAAATAAAAATTTTTCATTTATAAAAAATTTAGAATTATTGAATGTGGGGTCAAAGTTAATCTTTTTTTGAATTACAAACATCGTTTCCATGATTTTTATCTTTTGGTTTATTTATTGAAATTTGCCATGCTGAAGAAATAAAATATTGTGTCATTGCGGGCGTAGCGTAGCGAAGACCCGCAATCCCCTTTCAATACCGGAAACTGCTTCCGCCCAGAAACTCACGCAAAAGTGAAGTATTGGGTAACTCTTCAACATCGATATAGTTAAAATAATTGAGGAATTTTAATAACCGGTAGGCTTCCGAATATTCTGAATCGATGGGCGACACCTGCGATAAAATGGGTTCGGCGGAACGCCGCAAAGCGGCAAATTCGTAAATCATAGCAGAATTAAACGTGGCATCTGCTTCTTCCTGATGGGGGAAAATCCACAGGTCTTCGCCCCTTCTGACGCTCGCCCAGCGTGCAATGGTTTCTTTGGCTGAATAATTCCGGAATTGATAATCCCTGACGATTCTGCGAAGCAGGCGATTATCGGTAGTTGGAATCCAGTTGTGGTCGTCGAGCGATATGGTAGTCAGCGCCGAAACATAAATCTTATAAGTCACAGCAGGGTCGATATCCGGCAAAAGCAAGGGATTCAGGGCATGAATTCCTTCCATAACCAAAACCGAGTTTTCTTCCAACTGAACAGTATTTCCTTTATACACCCGCTCTCCGCGCGTGAAATCGTAAGTCGGAAGGGCAACTTCTTCTCCGTTTAATATTTTCTTTAAATCCGCATTGAATGCTTGTAAATCGATTGCATAAAGCGACTCAAAATCGTATTCTCCTTTTTCGTCTCGGGGCGTATGGATGCGGTTTACGTAATAATCGTCCAACGAAATAGTAATAGGTCGTAATGTATTGACCATTAATTCTATTTGAAGCCGTTTGCAAAAAGTTGTTTTCCCGGAAGAGGAAGGTCCTGAGATAAGCACAATTTTGACTCCATTGGGGAACTGTCCGGTTATTTCGTCTGCAATCTGAGAAATCTTCCGTTCCTGAAGCGCTTCCGACACTTTTACCAAATCGGATATTTTTCCTTTTCGGTTGGCATAATTTAAGTCGCCGACATTCCGCATCCCTATGGCTTTCTGATAGGTCAGAAATTCGTTGAAAACCGCCATCATTTTATCCTGTTTGACGAATGGTTGCAATTCGTCGGGTTTTTGCGTATTAGGAACACGGAGCAGCAACCCTTTTCCATATTTCTCCAAGCCAAACAGATAAATAAAGCGCGTACTCGGCAGCAAAGCGCCGTAATAGTAATCGATATGCCCGCCCAGCACATTGTAGCGGCTGTAAATTTTTCCGAGCGATTCGAGTAGCAAGGCTTTATCTTCCATATTATGATCTCGGAAAAGGGCGACGACTTCCTTCGTATGACGCTGATACGACTCAAACGGCAAATCTTCCCGAATAATTTCCATCATTCTTTTTTTCAGGTTTTCCGCTATTTCCGGCGTGACCTCGGTCTGAATATCCAAATCGCAATAATAGCCTTTGGAAACCGGATGTTCGATATACAATCTGCCTTCAGGAAAAAGATCGCTGACCGCTTTCGATAAAATGCAACATAGTGAACGCACGTAGGAACGCATTCCCGACAGGTCGCTTATATCGATAAATTCTATGTCTTTTGGGGTATAACATTGATAGGTCAGCGAGCGGGAGATATTATCCACACGCACCCCTGCCAAAGGATGAGGTAAGTTTATTTTTAATGCTTCCGAAATTGCAAGAAGTGAAACGCCTGCTTCAAAATCGTGATAGGTATTGGTGTTTTTGCAATAAATTCGAATCAAATTATTCATAAGGAATTTAAATTTTATTAAAATCTTTATTAAAGATTACAAAAGTATAAAAAAAAATTGTGTTTTGAATGATTTCTGTTAGAAAAAGTAGTACTTTTGCAGGGATTTTTTAAAAGTGAAAAATAAAATCAATATTAAGTATAATTTAAAAATTAAAGAAAATTCAATGAAAAAATTAATGTTCTTAGCTGTATTTTGTTTAACAGCATTTGGTATGGTAACGCTTTTTTCTTGTACATCACAAGCTCCGCAAGGGAATTTAAAAACAGACATCGATTCGCTTTCTTATGCTTATGGAGTTCAAGCTACTCAGGATCTGGATGAATATCTTCAACAGATGGGAATTACAGGAACTGCAAGAGAGGAATTTTTTAAAAACGTATTAATAGCATCTAAAATAGACGCGAAAGATACGGTAAGTATGAAAAGGGTTACAGAAAATGTTAATCGTGCCAAAGCTCTTGCAATGGGACAACAAGTTGGAATACAAGTATCTACCGTTATGTTTTCTCAAACCAATGAAACTGTATTTGGCGTAGATTCAACTCAATCGTTAAATAAAGCTCAATATTTAGCTGGATTTCTCGCTGCGGCTCAGAAAAAAAAATTGCTTATGAAACAAGACGATACTCAAAAATATGTTGAAACAAGGACTGCGGCTATACAGGAAAAAATAAATGCGCCTATAAAAGAGAAAAATCAGGCTTTCTTGGATAAAAATAAGAGCGCAGCAGGCGTTGTAACTACGGCGAGCGGTCTTCAATACAAAGTAGTAAAAGACGCTACAGGAGTTAAACCTGCTATGGGAGATACGGTGTTGGTAAATTATAAATTAGCCGATATAGACGGTAAACAAATACAAAGTAATGATTCGATAAAATTTGTTATCGGCAGCGTGATTCCCGGATGGACGGAAGGTATTCAACTGATGTCGCCGGGCGCTAAATATACGTTTTATATCCCTTATAATTTGGGGTATGGCGAAATGGGAAGACGTCCGAATATTGGTCCTTATGCTACACTCATTTTCGATGTAGATTTGCTTAAAGTTCATCCAAAGAAAGCAGGGGCAACTGCACCTAAAGTAGTTCTTCCTCAGCATCCTCAGATTCAAATAGCGCCTAAAAAATAGTAATTCAATAAATCATGGAAAAAATTGACAAATTAGACCGGAAAATTTTGGAAATTATTTCCCAAAACGCCCGCATTCCATTTAAGGATGTGGCTGAAATATGCAATGTGTCCCGAGCCGCTATCCATCAACGCGTTCAAAAATTGATAGAGATGCAAGTGATTGTAGGTTCAGGGTATCATGTCAACCCAACAATTTTAGGTTTCAATACCTGCACTTTTATTGGAGTTAAGTTGGAACGGGGTTCAATGTATAAAGACGTAGTTCCCGATTTTGAGAAAATACCCGAAATCGTCGAATGTCATTTTACAACAGGACCATATACAATGTTAATAAAGATGTATGCCCGAGACAATGAGCATTTTATGGAATTATTAAATGGCCAGATTCAGGAAATACCAGGCGTAATTTCAACAGAAACACTGATTTCATTGCGTCAGAGCATTAAAAAGGAAATTCCTGTTTCAGCGGCTTTTTGACTATAGTTTTTTCCGTCATTTATGAACGACAAAAGCAATCTGTATTTTTTGTTTTCAGCAGATTGGTGTGTAAATGTTGTAGTTAATGAATGGCGGAAAAATTTTAATTAATATTTTAAAAATAAAAATCAATGAAAAAATTATTGTTCTCGACTGTGTTTTGTTTCACAGCATTTATTCTTGTATTGCCTTTTTCTTCTTTAGCCCAAACTTCAAAAGTGAATTTAAAAACAGATATGGATTCGCTTTCATACGCGTATGGGATTCAATTGACTCAAGGATTAGCAGATTATCTTAAACAAATGGGGATCGAAGGAACTGCCGCTAAAGCGGAATTTTTTAAAAACTTTTTGGAAGCTTATAAAATAAATGAAAAAGATTCGACAGCTATTACCCTTAATAAAGCTCGTTTGTTAGGTCAACAGATTGGAATGCAAGTATCTACTGCAATGTTTTCCCAAACTAACGAAACGCTGTTTGGAGCCAATTCAACCCAATCGTTAGATAAATCTCAATTTTTGGCAGGATTTATCGCTGCGGCACAAGATAAACCTTTACTTATAGAAAAGGAAGCTGCTCAGACGCTTGTTCAGGAAAAGACTGAGGCGCTACAGGCAAAAGTGAATGAAAAATTGAAGATGAAAAATCAAGCTTTCATGGATGAAAACAAGACGAAAGCGGGAGTTATCACGACTCCGAGCGGTCTTCAATACAAAGTGGAAAAAGAAGGAACTGGAATTAAACCTGCTGCGACAGATACAGTGTCGGTGAATTATGTTTTAACGGATATTTCAGGGAAAAAACTTGATGCCAACGACTCGATAAAATTTGTTTTGAATCAGGTAATTCCGGGGTGGACGGAAGGCATTCAACTGATGTCGCCGGGAGCTAAATACACATTTTATATTCCCTATAATTTGGCGTATGGCGAACAGGGAAGACGTCCTCAAATTGAACCCTACGCCACGCTCATTTTTGATATAGAACTGCTTGATGTCATGCAGAAACAATAAAGATTAAGCCGCTTTAGTATTTTAACAATAAATAATAAAGCGGCTTATTTTTTTCAGTCTAAGTTAAATATGCTTAATTCTGCATATAAAAATACTTTTATGCTTACCTTTGCAAAAAAAGTCAGAATTTAAAAGCATTCGGAATGCTTAGAAATAGTTTAACATTGTCGGTTCTATCTTTATTCCTTTTTTCGCATTGTTCGCAAGAAAAGCCGGATATTCGGGTCGTATGTGAAACCGTCCCGTGTGGAAATTATGTAATCAAATGGGAAACTTTTCCTCCACTGAACGGAACGGTAAAGATTTATGAATCATCCATGCCGGATTCGTTCAACTTATATTCTCCTTTAGCAGAAACCGATATTAGTACAGGTTTTAAGGATATATCTTTTCAAACCGGCAAGCGGAGTTATTTCAAACTGATTTTCGATAAAAAATATTCGGTCATAACGGCAGAGCGCGTCATACCTATGCAAGCCCTGTTTAATTGTAGAGACATGGGCGGATATCGCACTGCAAACGGAAAACAAATTCGATGGGGGAAGCTGTATCACTCTTCTTCTTTATCAAGAGCCACCCTTCAGGATGCGAAAGCATTGAATGATTTGGGTATTCAAACAGCTATTGATTTCCGAACCGATAAAGACCGATTGGATGCTCCTTCTAAATATTTACCCCCTCAAACGTTTAAATTTCCATTGAGAGGAAATCCTCCCTTTTTCTATGCCGATAGAATTCTGTCTAAAAAAATGAAAGCAGGTGACGTAAAAGTATATGCCCAAGATATGTTTTCTTTTTTATTGGAAAACAATTCCGACTACTTTATAAAGATGTTTGATCTTCTTTTGGATGAAAACAACTATCCGGTTTTGATTCACTGCAATATGGGAACCGACCGTAGCGCAATTGCCGCCGCATTGATTTTGGCGGCATTGAATATTGATATGGATCAGATTATTAACGATTATATGCTGTCAAACCAATTGATTGATTATAAAACCTTTATTACTAAGGATAATCCTTTTATGGAGGATCCTGAAATACAGGAAACGTTTACTGCGCTTTATCGTGTGCATAAAAGAGCGATTACTTATTCCTTCGACCAGATAATAAAAGAATACGGCTCTATGGATAATTATTTCAATACCGCATTGAAACTAACCGCAAAAAAAAGAGAAAAATTGAGAGAAATCATGCTTTATTAAAAATAGATAATCAGTTTGAAAACATTTGAAGAATTAGGCGTTGCTTCGGCTATTGTCAGAGCAATCAGCGAAATGGGTTATGAATACCCTATGCCGGTACAGGAGGAAGTGGTTCCTTATTTACTTGGCGACAATAACGAAGTGATAGCATTAGCCCAAACCGGAACAGGGAAAACAGCCGCCTTTGGTTTGCCTATTTTGCAGAAAATTCATATTAACGAAATTCGACCGCAAGCAGTTATTCTGTGTCCTACCCGTGAATTGTGCTTACAAATTGCCGACGATTTAAACGATTATTCCAAATACTTGGATAATCTGAAAATATTGCCCGTTTATGGCGGGTCAAGCATTGAAAGTCAAATCAAAACGCTTCGGCGGGGTGTTCATGTCATTGTCGCTACTCCCGGTCGCTTAATTGATTTAATCAAAAGAAAAACCGTTCATTTGCAATATGTCAGGGATGTGGTATTGGACGAAGCCGACGAAATGCTGAATATGGGATTCTCGGAAAGTATTGATGAAATATTAACTTCGATTCCCGCAGACAGAAATATGCTGTTGTTTTCCGCTACCATGCCGGAAGGTATTTCGCGGATTGCAAAAACCTATATGCGTTCGCCCAAAGAAATTGTCATCGGGCGAAAGAATGAAGGCGCTCAAAACGTGAGACATATTTATTTTATGGTTAATGCTAAAGATAAATATTTAGTATTAAAACGAATAGCTGATTATTACCCAAATATATACGGAATTATTTTTTGCCGCACGCGGAAAGAAACGCAGGAGATTGCCGACAGCCTGATTAAAGATGGCTACAACGCCGATTCTTTGCATGGCGACCTTTCCCAAGCGCAACGCGATTATGTGATGCAGAAATTCCGGCTGCGAAATACGCAGTTATTGGTTGCGACCGACGTTGCTGCCCGCGGATTGGATGTGGACGATTTAACGCATATTATCAACTATGGTTTACCTGATGAAACAGAACTATATACTCACCGAAGCGGACGTACCGGACGAGTCGGGAAAACAGGCATATCGATTGCAATCATTAATCTGAAAGAAAAGCATAAAATCAGGGAAATTGAAAAAAAGATTAATAAGCAATTCGAGCAGGGAACGATTCCTTCAGGGAAACAGATTTGCGAAAAGCAACTTTTCAATTTTGCCGACAAAATAGAGAAAGTCGAAGTAAATGAAGAAGAAATAAAGGGAATCATTCCGCCGATTTACCGCAAATTGGACTGGTTAGACAAGGAAGACATCATCAAACGTTTGATTTCATTGGAATTTAATCGATTGATTGATTATTACAAAGATGTTGAAGAAATAAGAACTCCGCAAGAAATCGACAGAAAGAAAGAGAAAGTGGGGAAAGGGAATGGCAAAGGAACCGGACGCACTTCGGAAAAAGGCTTTTCCCGTCTGTTCCTCAGCTTAGGGAAGCGTGACGGCATCCGTCCGCAAGCCATCATCGGTTTATTGAACGATAATATTCCCGGACGAAAAATTGAAGTTGGTCGAATTGACTTAATGAAAAACTTCTCATTTTTTGAAGTACGCGAATCCGACAGAGACAGGGTGCTCAAGAATTTAGACGGCATAAAAGCGCTTGGTCAGAGAATCTCTGTAGAAGCGGCTCAACCTTCGCCTTCCGAAAATCGCAAAAAGAAAATAGAAGAAGACGACCGAAAATCGAAAAACAAGAAAAATTGGAAAAATAAGAAATAAATCCGGATAAATTTCTACCTTTGCAAACTCCCAAACGGATGGTGATGCTAGAAGCTTAGAGTTTATAGCTTCTGACAAACCGGACAATAATAAACGGCTCCGCCCATATAGGCTTCTTTCACAATTGCATTGCCGCAATTGGGGCAAGGCTGATTTACCGTATTTTTCGACAGGATTGTTTTATATCTACCGGCTTGTCCGAATAAATCCTTTTCGGTATCCCGTCCGCCGTTCTCTGTCATGCGGTTGAGAGTTGTTTTCAGGCTATGGAATAATTCACCTTTCTCAAAATCCGACAGCGTAGATTTTTTCCGTTTGGGATGAATCCCGCTATTAAACAAAATATCCTGCAACACGCCGTTACCCAATCCGGGAATGCGCTGTTCGGTTGCAAGCAAAGCTTTTATGGAAATGTCTTTGGTTACGTTTTGGAAGATTTTCTCGAAAAAGGATTCATCAAAGGCATCAGTCAGCGGAGAAATACTGTGAAGGCTACCTTGATAATAGGAATTAGGAAGTTCATCCTGACATGCCCATATTCCGCCATACATGGCAACTGTGAAAGTGATACAGGAGTCGTCGTCGAAGACAATCTGCAACTGAAATTTTTCGGGACTTTGTTCCAAAGAAGGATAATACCGGATATTTGTTCCATCTCCGGCAATCACAAAAGTGTTGTCTTCGCAACAGATATCAACAAACATTCCGTGTCCGCGAGCGGATAGAACCCGTTTGCCGGACAGGAGTTTATCATACTCAGCCGGATTGCCGTTATACCATGCAAACTTGTGAGGGCTTGTAGCGGTATTGACTTTAGCGATTCGTTTTCCTGCCAAAACCGTTTCGATTTGCAGGCTCATTACTTTTGATTCAGGGATTTCTAACATGGTTTATTAATTTTTCATTGCTTCAACTGCCCAAATTATTATTTCTTTAAAAATTTAAGGGCAAAAGTTTTTCTTCTGCCCTTTTGTTATAATTGTTTGAGATATAGAAGAACCTAAATTAAAAATCACCAGTTTAGAGTTGCATTTGGGGTAATCACAACAGTCCCTGATGAAATGTTTTGATTTGCAGGATTCGTAAAAGAGAGATTTAATTTGATACTCTTATTTTTAAATAATGAAGTACAGACACTATTTAAAAAAGTAATTGTAGAATTGTCATTAAATTTTATTTGTGACCCTGTTCCTGTAACTTTTCCTAAAACCAAAGATTTAATTGTGTTATCGGAAGTTTGAATTGTCACATTATTTAAAACTATTCCTGCCGAAAGATTATTTATTACAATATTAGCAGAATTATAGTTCAAATTAAGAGCTGATAAATATTTCGCTTTATCTTGATTAGTGGTTGAAAGTAAACTTGTTAATTGAATAGTATTCCCATCCAATACCACGTTCTGATCATTTGGTTTTGAAAGCGTTGAAACATCAAATGTCCAATTAAAAACTTTATCATCAGTGAGTTGAGATCCGCTCGCAGGACGAGGATCATCTTTTGAACACGACACCACCACAAACATAATTGCGACTAATAACGAAGAAATAAAAACAAATTTTTTCATAAATCTACTTTTTAATTGATTAATAATAATTTTTTATTGATACAAAGGTAATAATATTTTTAATATCATTGACAAAAAATTTTTATTCTTTTTCAAAACGATAGCGAACAAACAACTCAATCGCCTGATATTCAGCCATTCCTAATTTATCGTAACGGACGGCGGTAGCGATGTTTCGTTCTTCGGCGCGCTGCCAAAACTCGCGCGGGTCGGTACCAGGGAATAAAGGACGGTCTTTCTGCGACTGATGCTTGAAAATTGCCATTCGCTTGATGCGGCTTTCTTCCGGACTGAGCGGCACCGCCATATCCACTTCGGCGACATCCCATTCCTGCCATGCGCCGCGATAGAGCCACAGACGGCAGTCGTTCAGCCAGTCCTCGTTTTTGAATAGTTTCAGAGTTTCAAGAATAGCTGCAAAACAAACCCTGTGCGTACCGTGCGGGTCGGATAAATCGCCGGCGGCAAAAATCTGATGCGGCTTTACTTTCTGCAACAAGTCGGCAATGATTTTTATATCATCCTGCCCAATCGGTTTTTTCTTTATTGTCCCCGTTTCATAAAAAGGAAGATTCAGAAAATGAACTCGATCTTCAGGGATTCCCAAATAGCGGCAAGCCGAACGTGCTTCCCCTTGACGGATAGCAGTTTTTGCCGTTGCAATTGTCGAAAGGTCAATCTGACCGGGGCGTTTATGCCGGAAAAACTCCAAAGTATCGTGATAAGCATTCTGAGCTATCTGTTCATCCCAATGATACGAAGGCGCTACATCTCGGACAAAATCGAGGAAACGGGTAACTTCATCGTCAAAAACCGCAATATTTCCCGAAACCTGATAAGCTACATGCACCTCGTGTCCATGCTCGGAAAGACGAGCCAGCGTCCCTCCCATCGAAATAACGTCGTCGTCGGGGTGAGGACTGAAAACCACTACACGCTTGGGATAAGGCGTCGCTCGTTCAGGACGGGTTGTGTCGTCGGCATTGGGTTTTCCGCCGGGCCATCCGGTAATCGTATGCTGTAAATCGTTAAATACTTTGATATTGATTTTATTCGCTGGACCTATTTCTGCAACCAATTCGCCCAAACCGCTGTCGTTGTAATCCCGCTCGGTTAATTTCAGAATGGGTTTATTTAATTTTTCACATATCCAGAATACTGCTCTGCGAATCAGCTTGTCCGACCAGCGGACAGAGCCGGTCAGCCAGGGCGTCTTTATCCGCGTCAATTCGGAAGCGGAAGCCATATCAAAAATGAACGAAGCATTCGGATGTTTCTGCAGAATAGAAGCCGGCATCATTTCCGTAATCGGTCCTTCCACCATTTTGCTGACTGTTTTGGCTTTACCTTCTCCCCAAGCCATCATAATGATGCGTTTGGCGCTCATGATGGTTTCAATGCCCATCGTGATGCAAAAATCGGGTACATTTTCTTCGCCAAAGAAATTATTTGCAGCGCTCATGCGCGTAGCGTAATCCAACGTAATCAGCCGAGTTTGGGAATTGAACATCGAACCGGGTTCGTTAGCGCCGATTTGTCCGCGACTGTCTAATCCCAACAGTTGTAAGTCGATTCCATCAACGTCTTTTATCTTTTGTTCATAATCACGACAAAAGGTTGAAATATCCGACTTCTTCAAATCTCCCGGTATCAGATGGATATTTTCCGGAAGAATATCGACTTCGTCGAATAAATATTCGTGCAGATATTTATAGCGGCTTTGCAACTCGGATTTTGCCAGAGGATAATATTCGTCGATATTGAACGCTATTACATTCTTGAAACTTAGTCCTTCATGCTTATGTAAATACGTCAAATGTTCATATATTCCTACAGCCGTGGCGCCGGTAATAAATCCAATTACGCACATTTCATCTTTTGCCGCCTTTTCCCGGATGAGTGCGGCTACCTGCTTGGCAACCAATTCCGAAGCGACTTCAGCATCGGAGAAGATAGAAACAGGCACTTTTTCGTATCGTTTTTCAAAACTTTGCATAACTTAAATAATTATGAATTATGACTTATTTCTTACATTAACGGGGCAAAAAGCCGCATGACCGATTCAAAGAATTTTTTCCACCGCGGGCGTTTCATCCATTCATCGTAATGAATTTCTTTGCAGTCTTCCATATCCCGCAAAAAGATTTCTTTGTTGTACTGCGCAATATTGGGGTCGTACATATAACAGTTAATTTCAAAATTGGTTTCAAAACTTCTGAAATCCAAGTTAGCAGAACCAATTACCGAAAGCATATCATCAATAACCATGGTTTTTGCATGAATAAATTTATCTTGCAACTCATAAATTTTCATTCCGGTTTCCAACAAATCGGCATAGTATGAACGGGAAGCGGGGTCAACGTAAGATGAATCGGATCTACTGGAAACCATCAAACGCACGTCTATCCCGCTGAGCGCCGCCATCTGTAAAGCTTGAAGCAGAGATTCGTTGGGTAAAAAATAGGGCGTTTGCATGTAAATATATTTTTTAGCGCCGATGATAATATTTATAGTTGCCTGCAATAAATTATGATACAGGTTATAAGGTCCTCCCGTAGCTATTTGCATAAGATTTTGGGTATAATCTTTGGCTTCAGGAAAATATTTTGCATCGTCTAAGAAAAGTTCACCCGAACTGTACCAGTCAATTAAGAAACAGGCTTGTAAACCCAAAGCGCCTTGTCCCTGAATGCGTAAATGCGTATCTCTCCATTTGGGATTAATAAAGTAATTATTGGAAATATTCATCCCGCCAATGTAGGATGTAACCCCATCAATTACAATCACTTTTCTGTGATTCCGGTAATTTAGTTTTTCTCCGAATTTAACATATTTAGCGTCCATCAACGAAGTAATTTGCACTCCGCTATTTTTCATTTTATTGTAGAAACTTTTAGGAACTAACCAATTGGCAATTTTATCGTAAATAAAACGGACTTCAACGCCTTCCGAAGCTTTTTTCATCAACAAGTCCCTGACAATTATTCCGGTATGGTCGTTTTTAAAGATAAATATTTCGATATGGATGTGATGTTTGGCTTTTTGTATATCATCCAAAAGAACCTCAAACATCCGGGAGCCGTCCGTAATCACTTCCACATTGCTTCCCTGCAAAATAGGCGAAAGGTTACCAATTTTCAGGAGGTTGATTAAATTATCGTATTGGGGCAGTATTTTAACATTTTTATTCGGTGTCAGGCTTTTAAAACTTAAATCTTTAATTGCTTTGAATTTCTTTTCCGAATATTGCCGCATCCGTTTCGTTTCCTGTCCGAAAAAATAATAGATAATCAGCCCAAGCAAAGGAATAAAAATCAAAACCAACAGCCATGCTATGGCTTTGATTGGACTCCTGTTCTCGGAAATAACCACAACTACCGCACCTGCTATCAAGGCTATGTATATGATGTATGCAATAATATGTAGCAAAGAGGATAATATTTCTGATATGGCAGGCATACTACTCTTTGAAAATTTCCACGAGACAAATGTACTACTTTTTGTTTGAAAACAAACAATTTTTTTATCTGAAATTCACCCAACTGCCGCCATTGTAACAATTGGTAAAGCCATTTTGTTTCATCATGCTTACTGCCTGACCGCTCCTCATGCCGCTTGCGCAAACCACGATGATGTCTTTTTCTTTATCCAATTTCGGCAACGCTTTGCTTAGTTCATCCAAAGGAATATTCTTTGAATTTTGTGCGTGTCCGCCTGCATACTCGCCTCTTGTGCGAACATCTATCAACATTGCTCCGTTAGCTAAAAGTTCTTTCAGGTCAACTTTTGGACCTGCATTAAATAGATTATTGAAAAATCCCATACTAATTGTTTTTATTTATAAATTATTGTATTTTAGTTATTTTTGTTACTTAATTTATTTATCGTTTGTACCACAAACTCTTTCCTCATGCGGCGATGCTCTTGAATGAGCGGTATATCGTCAATGAATCTGCCGATTTCCCGCAAGGCGGTAGGTACAAGGGTTAATCCGAATACAATCAGCCAATGATTGCCGCTGATGGGCGTCAGTCCGAAGATTT
>Ga0209629_10000908_pt1 | contig 17567 bp, 15 predicted proteins | sample TergutCu122P5_FD_187286 | JGI IMG/M metagenome (GOLD analysis project Ga0209629, IMG submission 187286) | Cubitermes ugandensis P5 segment gut microbial communities from Kakamega Forest, Kenya - Cu122 P5 (SPAdes) (version 2) | ecosystem: Host-associated > Arthropoda: Insects > Digestive system...
GGTATTCCCAAGCAACAGTACCGTCAAGATTAAAAATTTTATTATAGCCGTTGGTATATCCCTTTGTTCCGTATATCATTACGATCGTTTGATTGTCACATCCGTCGATTTGTCTCGCGGTGCAATGCGCGCGAAGGGGGCTGTTTTCACCGGTATCATAAACGTATTCGACGCTGAAAAAGTCGAACATATCGCCGGTCTCCCGTCGTTGACGACCGCCGGTCGCTTCGGCTCTCACAGGATGCTTATCTCCTATGAACCACGACATTTGGTCTATTTCGTGAATGAACTGCTCCACGATATGATCGCCGGAAGTCCAGCAGAAATTGACCCAATTGCGTATCATATATTCCATATCGTTCCAATTTTTATCGCGTTTTTTGAACCACAAGGCTCCGCCCATACGTGATACATGCGCCGATACGATTGTGCCGATGGCTCCGCCTGCAACGCGCCGGTATGTTTCAATACAATCTTTTTGCGAACGCCGTATGGTCCCGCTGATTACCGACAGATTCCGCTGAGTTGCCTGTTTTCCTGTAACCAACATCTTCCTTGCCCCCACAGGATCGACGGCGCAAGGTTTTTCTATGAAACAGTGTTTTCCTTTCGATATGGCATATTCAAAATGCTCGGGGCGGAACACGGGCGGCGTACAAAGTAATACCACATCTGTATCGGAATCGATTACTTTTTGATAGGCGTCAAAGCCTATAAAACATTTTTCATCCGGAATATTCTGTCCCTTTTCTTTTAAAGTTTGCCGACATGAATTTAAGCGATCCGGGAATACATCACCTAATGCAGTTATCTGCAAGCCGGAGCCTGCATCTAAAAAATTGACTGCTGCGCCCGTTCCTCTGCCTCCGCATCCTACCAGACCCGCCTTGAGCGGTTTACCGTCGGGGGCTTTTCCCAAAATTTCAGGTACAGTAACTTCTTTCGGTTTTTCCTCTTTTGAGGCAGATTGAGAGCAACCGGTCAGGAATGCGGGAATACTCATCGTTCCCAACGCTCCGTAAGTTGCCGTTTTAAAGAATGATCGACGACTTGTCTTTGTCCTTTTCATTGTGTTCAGAGATTAGATTGTTATTTATTGTTTATTTTTCGCCGTAAAGTTAGTGATAAATTCGTAAAAAGCAAATGGATTTATATTGTTAGCGCAATAACTGTTTGTGAAAACAAAAAGCAAGCACAGAATAGTAATTTTTTTAAGAATGTTATATTCATCGTATAATTAATAATTTATAATTTATCATTTTTTAATTTTTGATGTAAATATAATAAGGAAATTTTAAAAAAGATTATTTAAGAAAAAATTTAAGAAAAAATAAAGTATATTTGCAACCGGAAATTTAAGCATAGAAATATGGTAAGTACAGAAGAAAAAGGTTATTCGCCTACGGAAATTATCAGCAAGCCGTTTCCGCGAAAAGATGCGCACGGAGCTATCTCGATGCCGATTTATAATACAGCCGCTTTTGAATTTGATACAGCTGAAGAAATGGAAGAGGCTTTTCTCGGGAAAAGCGGCAGACACACTTATACACGGATTTCCAATCCAACGGTTGAGGCATTTGAATCCCGCATCCAAATTGCTTCCGGAGCGAAACACGTTATGGCGGTCGCTTCCGGAATGGCGGCTATTTCAACGACACTCTTGACGATTGCTTCCGCAGGTTCAAACATCGTAACAACTACGCATTTGTTCGGAAATACATTTTCTCTGTTTTACTTTACCTTGAAAGCGTTCGGAGTGCAGGTGCGATTTTGCAATATGTCAGATATTCATGACGTAGAAAAAAATATCGATGAAAATACCTGCGCCGTATTTACGGAAATAATCACCAATCCCCATATTGAAGTCGTCGATTTGGCTGCATTATCAGAATTAACGCATAAAAAAGGCGTTCCGCTTATCGCAGATACGACGATTGTACCTTGGTCCGCTTTTAAAGCCGGACATTGGGGAGTTGATATCGAAATTGTCGCAAGTACCAAATATCTTTCCGGAGGGGCGACAAGCATCGGAGGTTTAATTCTGGATTATCAATCGTTCGATTGGGCACAATCGCCCAAACTCCACGAATTGGCAAAACAAACAGGGGAAAAAGCGTTTCAAACAAAGCTTCGGGGAGAAGTAGCCCGTAATATCGGCGCTGTAATGGCTCCGCAAGTCGCTAACTTACAAGATTTGGGATTGGAAACGCTGGATTTGCGATTCCGACGGGCGGCAAAAACCTGTTTGGAACTCGCACGTTTTCTCGGAACCGTCCCTCAAGTGAAATCGGTTAAATATACCGGTTTACTCGACAATCCTTTTTATGAAATAAGTAAAAGGCAGTTTGGAGATTATCCCGGCGCCATGCTGACTTTCAGTCTGAAGGACAAAGCAGCATGTTTCGCTTTTATTAACCGGTTGAAAGTTATCCGACGGGCAACCAATCTGTTTGATAACAAATCTTTAATTATACATCCCGAATCTACTATTTATGGAACGTTAAGTCCGGAATTAAAAAAGATGGTGGAAGTTCCCGACAATATGCTGCGCCTATCTGTCGGATTGGAAGATTTAAACGATTTGAAAGCCGATATTTTACAAGCGCTGAAATAGTTATGAATTTTTGTCATTGCGGGCTTGACCCGTAATCCCAAAATATGAGTTATGAATTATGAATTATGAGTTATGAAACGGATTTTTTTTCTTTCAGTATTTTTAAGCTGTTGCTTTACAGTTTTTTCTCAGTCGGAAATAAAAATGGTATGCCAATACGGTTTTACGTTTGAAATCAGTATGCAGAAAAATTGGGGGTATGCGCAACCGGTCGTTTTGACCGTTACGCCCAACACTTCGGCTGAAGCTGCAGGTTTACAAGTCGATGATATTATCGAAAAAATCAACGGAAAGCCTACGTCGGGTGAAAACATTGAAACGATTATCGATTGGCTGCAAAATGCAAACAATAATATTCAATTAATTGTAAGTAATATAAGAGGAACCAATCAAAACAGGACATTGACAAAATATTGTCATCCGAATAATTTGCTTACGGAAAAAGATTTAGCGGACACCTATTCTTTTTACAGTTTGGAAGATGCTCAAACCCGCGCTTTTGCTTGCCCGTTCAAAACTTCAGCTAATCAAGAAAGCAATTTGCTTCAATATACAAGTTTCGGTTTTGCAACTCCGAATTCCGACAATCTGGCATTGGAAAAAACCATCAACGCTTCTATACGGAAAAGTTTAGAAGAAAAAGGATTGAAATATTCCGAAAGAAATCCCGACTTTATTATTCATACACGTTATTCTCTTACGGCTAATCCGAATTTCAGAAACAGTATTAATGCAGATAAGTTTCCGATAGTCTGCCGCTATAACGTGCATAAAAAATTACCGGAAAATTTACCCGTATATTATAATTCCTTGATTCATACCGACCATGCAAAATTCTTTTTAAAATTTGGTATTCAATTGATTGACAATAAAAAGAAAAATAATTCGGTTGTTTGGGAATGTGTAGCCGACGAACTTTTGAAGACCGACTACTCGCTTTCCGATTATGCGATATTTCATATTCCATTGATGTTCATGCAATATCCTTATCCTAAATCTACGGAAGCCGCCCAATTTTTTTACAGTCGTTCCAAATATAATTATACAGGTATTCGCTACAATATGGATAATCTAAAAGAAATTGCGGATGTTGACCCTTCATCTCCTGCGGCTAAAGCCGGTATTCAACCCGGCGATATCATTGAGAAAATCAACGGTATAAAATTTATCAATAATCCCAAAACGGCAGACAGTAATTACAAGCAATTCATCCTTAAAACATTCCCGCTGCGGGATCCTAAAACGCAATTCACTAATGCGGAAGGTTTTACTCGTTGCATGTATTGGGCTCCCGAGAAGTATGCTTTTGTGTATGATGAGTTTAGAAAACCCGAATATACAACGGTTTTTGCTTATTTGTTTTATTTCAGGCAGTATGTTAATTTATCGGGTACGAATATTATTACTTTTACTATATCGCGAGGTAAACAAAAAGAAGAAATAAAAATAACTCCGGAGATTGTTTCGGAGGAAGTATTTGAAAGTCAATAAAAAAGAGAGACGTCGCTTGCTTGCAACGTCTCTTCTCTCTTTCATAGTTTGCACAAGGCTTATTTCAATGTTCCGTTTTGCGCATCTTCAACCATTTTAGCGCTCGGAAGAATGTTAATTTCAACACGACGATTTTGCGCTCTGCCGTTAACAGTTCCGTTGTCGGCAATCGGTTGAGAAGAACCCATTCCTTGCGCTACCATACGTGTACCTTCAATTCCCTGTCCCAACAAGAAATTTTGAACAGATCCTGCTCTTTGTTGAGAGAGTGGAATGTTGATTTTATCGGAACCGGTGCTGTCCGTATGTCCGAAAATCTGAATGTTGGTCTCGGGATTAGCTTTTAAGGAATTGGCAAATTGAGTTAGAGCAGTTATGGAGGCTTGATTCAATGTACTTGAATTAGTAGCAAAAAGGATACCCGAGTCGAACGTAACTTTGATGGCTTGTCCATCGTTGATTGATTCAACCTTGGCATTTTGAATTTGTTCCAACTCTTTCTTTTGTTTATCCATTTTGTTTCCGATTAAAGCGCCGGCTGCACCTCCGACAACCGCGCCGATTCCTGCGCCCCAGGCAGCGCCTTTGCCGCCATTTAGTAAAGCGCCGATTCCGGCTCCCACGGCAGCGCCGCCGCCGCCACCTATCGCCGTTCCTTTAGCTGTATTGCTTGCATTACATCCGTAGAAAATAATAGCAATACTTAAAAATAAACTTGCAAATAAATTGATTTTTCTCATCTTGTATGAATTTTTTATTAATATTGATAAATACTATATAGCAATTATTATACCAAAGTATTATTATTGTTGCTTAATATGACAAATAAGATCTCCGAAAGTTTATTCTACTCACTTTCTTCATCATCCAATGTATTCATATAAGCATCCTCTGCACGCAATATCAATAAGATATCTTTCGACTTGAAATTGCCGATTGCGTTTTTCTTAGATTGTTGAACGATGAATGAGATTAATTCTTTTTCTTCCTTTTCTTCATCTTCTTCAGACAAATAACCGGTTTCTTCATAAAATTCACAGATGAGATCCAATATATAATAAAGTGTATCATCCGGAAATTTTTCTTTCAAATCTTGTGGAATGTAGTTGTGGATAAATTCCACAGCAGCGCCATCATCATATTCTAATGCTTTGTTTTGCTCACTCATAGCTGTTGTTCCTCCTTATTTTCTTTTTCTTCCGGTTCATTATCTTTATTTTCATCAAGCGCAGGTTCTTCTTCAAAATCCGCAAACCTTGATTTAACTAATAAGTTGTACCAACTCATCACTTTTTTTATGTCGGACGGATAAACTTTATCCCTGTCGAAATCGGGCAAAACTTGAGCAAAATAAGTTCTCAGTTCTTCGGGAGTAATCGAAGCTGAAAATGAAATAGCTTCACCGCCCTCCTTTTGTTTAATCGACTGAAATATCTGAGACAATCGAGCGTCGCCGTCGTTTGTAAACATAGTGATATCGCCCAACGAAACGACTTTATCTCTTGAATAAACAGGAATTCGCGTCCCATCTGAGAGCGATTCTACGATAAACATATTTTTCCCTCTGGAAATCAATTTGAATAGTCCGGGTTTTCCCGAAACAGATAACATATCTTTCAACATAATTGCTAATTTTACGCTGCAAAAATAAGAAAAATTGTTTACAAGCAAAAAAACCCGGATTAATTATCGGAGAAATATTATTTCAATTCTTTAATTCTTAAATTCCTAAACGCAACCCAAGAGCCATGCCCGAGAAAACCGATATGCCCCGTTTTATTGGATAATCCGGGATGCTTATTTCCGTCGATGGTCGCGGTGAAGTTTTTGCTTGCTTCGGCAATATCGCCGTCTAAGATTACCGTACCGTTCAGCGTAATCTTTATTCGATTTCCCTTTGCAATCACTTCTTGATAGTTCCATTCTCCTACCGGTTTAAGATAACCGCGTTTGGCGGGAATAACTCCATAGACGGAACCATGATATTGATACGGATGCAAATCTTTATATACTTCCGCTTCATTATCAAGAATTTGCAATTCCATACCTCCATACGCCGCATCACCTTCCAAGGGCGTGCGGATTCCCAATCCGTTATTAGCTGCCGGAGTCAATTGAAATTCAAAGCGTATGATAAAATCGGAATATTCTTTGTCGGTATAAAGATTGCCGTGTCCTCCCCGTTCCGGGTCGCAGATAATCTTTCCGTCTTTGGCATAATAATCTTTCAAATTACCTACCCAACCGGTGAGATTCATACCGTTAAATAAAGGAACAAATCCCTCTTTCTTCTCGGCTTCCGAAACTTGATAGGGTTCGGGACGCGGGATTTCTCTTACATATAAATCTCTGTATTCCACTCGATTGCCATGCGCCTGCAATTCGATGGATTCTTCGGGAAATATGGGTAATGAACGATCCCAATAGTTTTCCAAAATAACATTATCTACAACTAATCGACCGTTCAAAAATACGGTAACCTTATCGCCTTCCATACGGATATAAAACGAATTCCACTCATTGATGGGATTATCGGCTACAAGCAACGGTTTCGACATGTATTTCTGATTATTGTATAATCCTCCCGAACCGACTTGCGCGCCGGCATCTGTTCGGGATGTATCCCAAATTTGCACTTGAGGACTGCCTCTCAAATAAATTCCTGCGTCTCCTTGCGGAGCTATTTTCCAATCGACGTACATTTCGAAATCACCGTACATTTTTGTTGTACATAAATTATCATAACCTTTGCCTTCATAAACCAACATTCCGTTTTCCACTTTCCAGTCTTGACGCATAACATCGTCAGCTTTCGCTTGTTTTTGAGCCAACTCTGCCGGTTTCATTTTCGAACGGGCGATCGGATTTTCGACCAATCCTTTCCATCCGGTTAAATCTTTGCCGTTAAAAATAGAAACAAATCCGTCTTTTGCGGTATATTCCGGATGAGCCGCAGCAATTGTATTTACTGCTTGAACGGCTGCTTTCTTAACATTATCATCAAGGTCGTCCGAATACTTTTTTGCCGTAATCATTCCGAGAAATGTTCCCGTATTTCCTATCTGCTTAATTATCGTCGCTTTTTGATCGGGAGTTTGCGCTATATCGAGGGCATTACGTAGCAATAACAATTTTTGTTCGGGCGTATTTTCCGACAATCCCGCTTTTGAAATGTATGCGGTTAATGCTTTATCGAAAAACATTCCTGACGGGTCGCCGGCAGCTATCTTGTAAAGCTGTGAACCGGACGGATTATCACCCCACTTAGCTACAAACAGCGCTTGCCTCAACGCCGGTACATTGTCTTTGTCCGGTGCTGAATTGAGTAATTGTGTGATGCGCGAGACATCCTTTGCCGTAACCACAAAGGGCAAAGCTTTTAATGCGGCTGAACGTACATTGGCATCGGTCGATGTTGTTTGCGCAAAGATGGTTTCCGCTTGCGATATTGCTCGGCGAGATGCCGGGACTTCCATGAGAGCGATTTTAGCTAAAGATGACGCTTGCGGAACAGCGTTGGCAACTTCAGCCAAAAGTTTATCGCTTTTAATCGACAGTAAAGCATTTTTTCCCGCTTCTGCTACAGACTGCTGTGTTGTGTTTTTCATTGCGTCGATTATCGGTGTAATCGCTCGGTCTCCGCCTAAAGCTCCGGCAGCCGCTATTGCCGATACAACCACATTGGGATTGTTATCCTTCAAAGCGCTTAATACAAACGGTAAACCGTCCTTATTATTTGTATTCCCGAAAAAATTAACGATTTCGGCTTTCAACGAACTGTCGGCTTTTTTAGTTTTTTTCAGTAGCGCATCCGTCATTTTGGGAGATTGCAGATTTGCTGCAACCGACAAAGCGGTTGCTCTGTACTTTTCATCTTTGCTGTCGAGCGCGCTGAGAATCTCCGGCATTGCTTTTACACCCGCTGCGCTTGCATACAAGTTAAGCGCCGCAGATTTGGCGGCAAGTTGTGATGTTTCGGAAGCGGCTTTCAACATTTGTTGAGCTGATTTTGCAACCATATTCGCTTGTGCCGGGAGACTGTTTTTGAGGAACAGTACATACGAACCCAAAGCATCACCGGATTCATATTTATAGCCTGCTTGAGCAGCAGCTTCCGAAAGTAATTTTCCGGATTCGGGAGCGGCAATTTGAGCCAAACTGTGCAAGGCTGCTTTTTTTAACTCCGGAGTTCCGGCTGCATGGGTAATATATTCCACTGCCAGCTTAAAACACATATCTCCCAACGCTTTAATCATGGTTTGTTCCAAGTTGATTTTCCCTTGAGAATTAGAAGATTTGGTTCTCTTCCCGTAATCCAGCAGTACTTTTCCGGCAACATCGCTGCCGACACGCACCAACACTCGGGCGGCAGCATCTGCCAAACGAGCATTTTCTAAATACCCGGCTGCTGTTCCGATTGATTCATCTCCGGCAACATATTGCAGTTGAATCAACAGAAAATCTTTAATTTCCTCGGATTTTACCATTGGAATAGCTTTACAAATCCAGTCGGCAACTTTTTTCTTATCGCCCGGATTATTGCCTTGCGAAGCATAAAAAGCCAATCCGCTGATGGCAGCCCTTACTTGAGAATCATCTCCCTGTCCGGGAGGAAGCAGTTTTGACACAAGATTCGGAATCACATTGTCTAACCGGATTAATTCCTGCATCAGTCGGTTTTGCATCTCTGCATCTTTTGCAGGAAGCAGCATGGCAATATCCACTATCTTCGTCTCATTGGTACGTTGATCATTAGCCCGTTGTTGAGCATTAACGGAAAAGGCAATGCTCATTATTGCCAATATTATACTTATTTTTTTGTATATCTTCATAATATTATTGTATAATTTATAATTCATAATTTATTATTTATTTTAGAGGATTGCGGGTCAAGCCAGCAATGACAACAATTGTTATATGTTCCACGGCGCCCGCATCGGTTGATTAATCAGCGCATTTGCGCCTGCATCATTAACAAACTCAAGACGAACGGGATCGAAAGTTAACGAACGTCCCAGCCGAACAGCGATAATCGCCATATTAACCAAAGTGCAGGAACGGAAGCCGTTGATTTCATTCAAAGCAAACTTTTGACGAGTACGAACGGCTTGATGAAAATCAGTCAGTTGCACTGCGGGATCGGGAAATGCAGCTAATTTTCTTTCCAAATCCGGAATGTCTGAACGGAATCCGCGATAAAGCTTACCCAGAGGACCTTCGATATAAGGAGCATCTTTGTCTTTGTCAGCTCCGTCCAGTATAATTTTACAGCCGTCGTCGTAAGTCAGTTCGATGCGGCCCCATATTCCACATGCATCCGAATCTTGCTGGGGAGTATCCACATCTACCCGTACAGGACTTGTATTATCTTTACCAAGAAAGTATTGGACAGGATCCATATAATGTTGTCCCATATCGCCTATTCCTCCGCCGTCGTAATCCCAATAGCTCCGGAAAGTGCCATGTACTCGTTGCGGGTTGTAAGGTTTGTAGGGAGCGGGACCTAACCAAAAATCATAATCCAATGCAGCGGGAACCGGTTCGGGGGTCAATCCGGTTTTTCCTACCCAATAGAATTTCCAGTCGAACCCGTTAGAAGAATTGATGGTCACTTTCAGGGGCCAACCCAATAATCCGCTTTCTACCAATTTTTTTATGGGTTTGACCGTAGTCCCCAATCCGTAAAATGCATCCGTAAACCGGAACCATGTATTGAGGCGGAATATCCGCCCGTATTGCTCCATCGCTTCTTTCACCCGGATACCTTCGCCGATGGTGCGCGTCATAGGTTTTTCGCACCAGACATCTTTCCCTGCCTTTGCAGCATCGGCGGAGATAATTCCGTGCCAATGCGGAGGCGTGGCGATATGTACGATGTCGATTTCCGGATTGAGCAACAATTCCCGGTAATCGTGATAGGTTTTCGTACCGGGCGGGCATAGAGTTAATGCCTGTGAAAGGTGATCTTTGTCCACATCGCAAATAGCGATTGTGCGACCGGCGTAGGCAATATGTCCTCTGCCCATTCCGCCGACGCCGACAATTGCTTTTGTCAATTCGTCACTTGGAGCAATATATCCTGCTCCGCCCAGCACACGACGAGGAACGATTGTAAAGGCAACTGCGCCTAAAGCTGTCTTTTTCAGAAAACTGCGTCTGCTTAGTTGTGTTTTGTCCATGAGTGTTTTTTATTTGATAATTATTTTGCTGCAAAAATAAGTAAAATATATTAGATTAACAATTTTTTTGAAAAATTCATCTATCTTTGTACGACATTAATTTAAATACTTATGGAAATTTGGTGGAACTCTTTGGATTTGTATCTAAAAATCATGTGGGGAATAGCTCTCCCTTTTAGCATAATCTTTATTATTCAGATGATTATGACCTTTGTCGGTATGGGCGATAGCGGAGACGTTTCCGGTGATTCCGACATTGGCGCCGGTACCGATACCAATAGCGGCGCTCACATGCCGGTTCAATTTTTCACTTTCCGCAATCTGGTGAATTTCTTCCTTGGGTTTTCATGGGCTGGTATATCGCTTTACAATACTATCAACGACAAGGTCTGGCTGACCCTTTTGTGCGTATTCGTCGGCTTGGTATTGGTCGTTATCGTCATGTCGCTTTTGTATGCGCTCAGCAAAGCTACTCAGAGCGGCAACATCGATATAAAGAATGCAATAGGTCGTCCGGCAACTGTATATTTCACGATTCCTGCTGCAGGAAAAGGCATGGGAAAAATACAGATGAGCATTCAGCAAGCCGTGCGCGAATATGATGCTGTTTCCGAATCAGACGAACCTCTTCATACAGGGAGTATGGTGCGTGTTAAAAGCGTTATCGATGCCCACACCCTTCTCGTAGAAAACTTATAATTCATAATTCATAATTCATAACTCATAATTTATATGGAATTTATTGCACTTTATGTCGTATTCGCAGTAGTGATTTTTGTTGCTTTAGTGTCCGTGATGTCGCGTTACAAACGTTGTCCGTCCGACCGTATTCTGGTAGTGTATGGTAAAACCGGCAAAAACAAAGAAGGCGGGTCAAGTTCCGCCAAATGTATCCACGGTGGCGCCGCTTTTATCTGGCCTGTATTTCAAAGCTATTCGTTTTTGAATTTAACGCCTATTCCTATTGAATGTAATCTTACCAACGCATTGAGTAAGCAAAACATCCGAGTCGATGTGCCTTGTCGCTTCACCGTAGGTATTTCCACCGACCCGGAAAATATGATTAATGCGGCGGAACGCTTGCTGGGTTTATCTTTGGAAAATATTCAAGACCTTGCTAAAGACATTCTGTTTGGTCAGTTACGTTTGGTGATTGCGACTATGGATATTGAAGAAATCAATTCTGACCGCGATAAATTTCTTATCAACGTGAGTCAAAACGTAGAATTAGAATTACGTAAAATTGGTTTGAAGTTAATCAACGTGAATGTGACTGACATTCGAGACGAATCGGGCTATATCGAAGCGTTGGGTAAAGAAGCGGCTGCAAAAGCGATTAACGAAGCGAAAAAGAGTGTTGCCGAACAAGACCGTTTCGGTGAAATCGGTAAAGCGGAAGCCGACCGCGATAGAAATATCCGTATTGCCGAAACACAGCGCGATACTCGCGTGCGCACGGCTGACGCTAATGCTACCGCAGTACAGGGAGAAAACGTAGCCAAAGTATCTATCGCCAATTCCGATGCCGAGCGGCGTGAAAGAGAAGCGGAAGCTTTGCGGCGCGCCACCGCTGCCGAAAAAGTGCAAAGCGCCAAAGCGCTTGAAGAAGCATACGAAGCTGAACGTCAGGCTGAATTAGTAAGGGCAGAGCGTGAGCGAGCCTATCAAACCGCCAATATTGTGGTAAGCGCCGAAATTGAAAAGCAAAAGGTGATTATCGAAGCCGAAGCGGAAGCCGAAACCGCCCGCCGCATTGCCAAAGGAGAAGCGGATGCTACCTTTGCAAAAATGGAAGCGCAGGCGCGAGGTATTAACGAAGTCCTTACCAAACAGGCGGCAGGTTTCAACGAAATTGTAAAAGCAGCTAATAACGATGCCGAAAAAGCTGTCTTGATGATGATTTCCGACAAGCTGCCCGAATTGGTTAAAACGCAGGTAGAAGCAATTAAGAACATCAAAATTGACAAGATTACGGTTTGGGACGGACAAAACAGCGGTAATACCAACTGCAAAACGGCTACGGCTAATTTCCTGTCGGGTCTGATGCAATCGGTTCCGCCTTTGCACGACCTTTTCAATATGGCTGGTATGCAGTTGCCAAAATATTTGGGCGATGTGAAACCGGAAGAAGAAAGTAAGGAATAAGGCAGTATTCCGTATCCTTTGTTTGCTTCGGGCTATCGCCCTCGCAATGACGTGCAAATATATTTTTCAAAACAGCCCCATCAATTCACCAAGGCACGTCTTTATTCCTTTTTTCTTCCGGTTCGTATAATGCGCCGGAACCACCTCTGTTCCAATTAGTCAGAACAGCCGTTACTTTACCTAATTGTGCGGCAACCAAATTATATTCGTTATGTCCGGAATGTTGTTCAACGCTGTAATATCCCTGATAGCCGGCATTTTTCAGATTAAGCATCTTTTCAACCAAAGGACCTTCGCAAATATCCCATGGGAAATGCGTATGAGCCGTATAAGGCGCTGATTCTTTGTCGGCAAGATCTTTTTCTTCCTTAGTCCCTGCCCATCCGCTAATATGTACGCAAATAGCAAACCCCGGATGATCGACCGCTTTAATCAACTTTTGGAGATTGGGCCAATATTTTTCCGGTCCCCAATGACTTTCGGCGCCTACCCTGAAACCGTTATCGTAAGCGAATTGAGCCAATTCTTTGTAACGTTTTACTAAAAAATCAAACTCTTGATTTGTCCATGGCGCTTTTTCACCACGTCCGTCATCGTAAGGTCCTGTGTCGAAGCGGACAAAGCCGGCTCCGATTTGTTTGGCTATCTGCATATAACGATCCTGATCGGCTCTCATTTTCGTCGGATTATCTTTACCGGATGCAAGAATATGACATCCGTCGCAGGCAATGTTCGGAACTTTCAATCCCCTGTCTTCCAAAGCAGAGCGTACTTTTTGGATATAATCGTCTTCGGTGCTGACAAACATAGCATTCCAAAGATCGGCAGTATCCAAATGATAGCGGTATTTACAAGTTTCTAAAAAACCGAATAAATCCATCATTCCGGCATAAAACAATCCGTGGAATGAATAGGATAATACCGAAACTTTAAGCGGCTTGAAATCCGCTGCTGCTGTTTTCATCGGTGCGTTTTGCTCGCGGACATTAGCAAAAGAAACAGCGGGAGCCGTTATCATTGCTGCGGCGCCGAGCGCCGAGTTTTTTAAAAAATTACGTCTTGAACTCATATTATTAAGTAGTGTTAAGTTAATTTTATTTTGTCGTCATTGCGAGCCGCTTGCGGCGAAGCAATCCATTTCATAAATATTTCTCTGGATTGCTTCGGGCTATCGCCCTCGCAATGACGGGAATTTTAAACAAATTCCCAACCTTTTCGTGTTTCGCGACTTAAGAGTTTATTTGCATCCGGATTATTGGTAATTGTCCGTGATTGCGGATCATAAACCAATTGCGCCCCGTTCGACTGTAAAGAAATAGAACCCAGATTGAACGTTTCATTCACTTCGCGGGCATATTCGAATGAACCCGGTCCTTTTTTACCGGTTTTGCATCCGTCGATCCATGCTTGCAGCCATCTTTCCGTTCCGTCGGCAAGCGACGAACGCGGATGTTCAGCCATCTTATATCCTACAACCGAATCATATTGCTGCTTGTTTGCGACTCCCACAAGTTCGGGAGATTCTCTGAGAAATCCCGAAACAATAGCGCCTTTCGTTCCGAGGAACATCATGCCTTCAATCGGCAAATCATCGTTCTTGTAACCTTCCGGAATCTGAGGCTTCATTCCGCCGTCGTGCCAGAACAGCGTTATTTTTCCCGGTTTATCTTTGTAAGGAATTTCAAATTTATAAGCGGAAGCCAGCGGATACGACCATGTGTTGACTACAGCCGACGGCACCTGATTGCGCAATCCGATTACTCTTGAAAAACGGGTGGAAACGCCGGTAGCCGAACCTAATTTCAAGGTATCAAACACAGTCCATAAACTGTAATAACCCATGTCGGCAATAGAGCCTGCTCCGAATTCATACCAGCCTCTGAAGACGCAATGCGTATAATGCGGGTGATAGCTTCGCATTTCAGCCGGTCCCAACCACAAATCCCAGTTAAATCCCTGCGGAATCGGAGGAGTTTCGGTAGGAATATCGGGATATTGAGGCCATACGGGGCGATTTGTCCAGTTGTGGATTTCTTTCAGTTCGCCGATAGCGCCTGCATCCAGCCATGCTTTTATCTGAGCCATATTCCCATCGCCGAAGGCATTGTAAGCCATCATGTGAGTCGATAACTTGGATTGTTTTGCCGTATCGACCACTTTCATTGCTTCAAGCATCTTGTTTCCGAGCGGTTTATGCATAATCGCATGTTTTCCGCGTTTGAGGCAATCGACTGCAACATAACCGTGCAAATGGTCGGGAGTCATGATTTTCACGGCATCGACATCTTTTACTCTGTCCAATAAATCGCGGTAATCTTCATAACATTCCACGCCTTTTCCCGTTCGGTTGGGGCGATTCTTCCTGTAATAAGTTTCGACCACCTCTTTCATTACATCCCGTCCGCCCGGAATCCCTTTGATTCCCTCTTTCCATTGGGGTTCATCAATCAATTTACGCAATTCGTCACGTAATCCGGTTTCACTCCATTGGATATAATCGAAGCTTTCCTTATTGGGATCGGCTACGCCTACAATTTCAATCTGAGGAGATCGAAGCAGTTCATTCACTTCGGCAAGCCCTTCCGTCCCGCATCCGATATGTACCAACCTGATTTTGTCGCTCGGAGCAACATAGCCTCTTCCCAATACGGAACGAGGTACAACAGTCAGCGCTCCTACTGCTGCTGTTGCTGTTAAAAATTTTCTTCTGTCCATGGTGTCTGTTTTAATATGGTTTTAAATAAATTATTACGTTTACAATATTAGGAGGAACAAAGGTATAAAAGTTTTTTCTTTCAGTCGCAAATTTCGGAAAAAACATTCCAAACACAACGGCACTTTGCGCTTTTGATACCAAAGTATTCATCAAAAAAATAACGAACACAAAACCTGCGATTTTAATAATTCTCGTTTTCATACATGTTTTAAATTAAAAATTAATAAATAAATTTAATAGTAAAAAGGTATCCTATCCCTATCAGACAATAGGTTAACGAAATGCTATAAATTGTTATCGGAATGTTATATTTTGCCGAAATCTTACTATATTTGCACAATAAAAAACCAAGGTATATGGAAACAACAACAACACATTCACCGCTAAATGCTATTCAACTGCATTTATTGCAGATGTTTACATATAACAAACGTGAAGAGGGATTGAAAGAACTGCAATCCGTGCTTTTCAATTATTATCGTGATAAATTGAAATTGCAAACTCGCAATTTTTGGGAAAGCAACCAACTTGATAGCGCAAAAATGGAAGAAATTATGTATGGGCACAATCGTATATCGACAAAATGAGAATAGTTTTAGATACGAATTGCTTGTTACCTGCGATTTTCGACAATTCACCATACATCTGGCTTTGGGAAGCATTTGAAGAAAGCAAATTTTCATTGTGTTGCTCTACCGAAATGTTGGAAGAATATGAGGAATTATTGGCAAGCTTTTATTCTGAAGAAATCAGCGAAAGCGTAATAAATACAATTATTAATGCGAATAATTTTATACCTGTTATTCCATATTTTAAATGGAATTTAATCACAGCAGACCCTGATGATAACAAGTTTGCAGATTGTGCGCTAAATGCAGGCGCCGATTATATTGTTACCAACGATAAGCATTTTAATGTACTGAAAGCAATAACTTTTCCTTATATAAAAGTTGTGGATATTGAAACTTTTAAAAATATATTGAAAGTTTAACTCTGTAATCTTTTCAACCCACCTCTTATTATTTTACTGAACACAATTATATATCATTCTTTGCGTTATTATAAAGAATGAAAAAAACGCTTTTCGTATTATCGGTAATTGTCCTGACCGGCTTTCAATCGTTGAAAGCCCAGTTTGATGCGCAATTGAGTAACTATTGGGCGGCCATTAGTTATTTCAATCCGGCGTATGCAGGTCAGACAGGCAATCTGGAAGCTACGCTTTTGAGCCGGATGCAATGGGCAGGCATCGAAAATGCGCCGAGAACAACAATAGTGACTGCGCAGATGCCTTATCCGCTGTTGGGAAAAGTGCAAGGGTTCGGCGCTTCGATGTACAACGACCGCAACGGTTTATTCAGCGTGACCGAGTATTCCGGACAATACGCATGGAAGAAAAAAATAAAGAAAGGAACTTTCAGCATCGGCGTACAGGGCGGGTACATTAATCAGTCGTTTGATGGTACAAAAATAGATATTCCCAAAGACGATTATCACAGTCAGGACGATAACGCAATTCCCAGAACTTTGGTGTCCGGAACTTCTATCGACATTGCCTTGGGACTTTTCTTCTCAAAAGAAAAATGGTTTGCCGGTTTGTCGGTTAACCACTTATTAGCGCCGACATTAAATTTGACTCAAAATTATATATTTGAAATCCCCCGCACGTATTATTTTACTGCCGGATACAATATACAGCTAAGCAATCCGTTATTAGAATTACGACCCACAGTATTGGTAAAAACTATGGAAATGAGTTCTTTGTCAGTTAGCGGAGATTCTTTGCTGGAAAAGGTTCCGGTAAGCGCAATAAACGCTATGTTGAAAAATACGCAGGTGGACGTTTCCATGCGAATGGTTTATAACAAACAGTTTTGGGGAGGACTATCCTGGCGAAAGGGCGATGCAGTGATGATAACGCTCGGCGGAAAGTTCAAAATGATTGAAGCCGGTTATACTTACGATTACCCGATTTCCCAGATATCCAAAGCAACGGCAGGAAGCCACGAAGTGTTTATCCGCTATTCGATGGATATAAATTTAAATAAAGGAGTGAAAAATAAACATAAAAGCGTTCGATTATTATAATATAGTACAGATGAAAAAATTGATTTTCTTAGCTCTGGCGACTATTCTCTTTATTTCCTGCGGAAGGTCTCTTTCGGGAGACGGAGGAGAACTTACTGGAGTGAGCGCTCCCAGTTGGAGCGAGCCGAATCCGCATGGCATGGTGTTGATTAAACGTGGTTCATTTGAAATGGGACCGCAAAAAAATGATTCGCTGTGGGGAACTTTCCAAAATCCCAAAGGCGTATCCATTGACGCTTTCTGGATGGATGAAACCGAAATAACCAATGCCCAATACCGCCAATTTGTTTATTGGGTAAGGGATTCGATTATTCGGGAGCGGCTTTTCGACCCT
>Ga0209629_10000909_pt1 | contig 17561 bp, 31 predicted proteins | sample TergutCu122P5_FD_187286 | JGI IMG/M metagenome (GOLD analysis project Ga0209629, IMG submission 187286) | Cubitermes ugandensis P5 segment gut microbial communities from Kakamega Forest, Kenya - Cu122 P5 (SPAdes) (version 2) | ecosystem: Host-associated > Arthropoda: Insects > Digestive system...
CAGCAACATTGCTTTTGATGCTTGGCGCTTGCGGTGACGAGGTAAACAGTACCGTTACCTATACGGCGAATGTGCCGGTATATCTTCCGTTTTCCGAATTTAGGGCTGCCAAACAGGCGCAACCTGCACAACCCATGGTTAATCCCGGAAAAATATGTTTATACGGTGATTACCTGTTTATCAATGAAGTGGCAAAAGGAATTCATGTGGTGGACAACAGCAATCCTGCCGCTCCCAAACCCGTTGCTTTCATCGATCTGTTGGGCAACATTGACCTGACGCTGAAAGACAACATCCTTTATGCTGACAGTTACGTTGATTTGGTATGGTTCGACCTCTCCAATCCTGCACAGCCGAAAGAGCTTGGACGTGCCATAGACGTCTTTCCCAACGTGATTCCGCCCACCGGAAACGATTATCCGATTAAGGAAATAGACTGGACGAAAGGCGTGATCCTGAAATGGGAAGTAAAAGAAATTACTGAAAAGGAGACGTTTCAGCCTTATGTTCCCTGTCCCAACTGTTATTATAATTTGGCAGCGGCAAGTGACATGTCCTGGAAAAGCGCCGGAAGCTATTCTTCCTCCGGCACCAATTTCACAAGCGTAACCGGTTCCATGTCGCGTTTTGCCATATATGGAGACTATCTGTATGTGGTCAATAACAGCATGTTAAAAGTATTTTCACTGTCCGGCGATGCGGCTGTAAAAGTTCAGGAGCAATATGTGAACTGGAACGCCGAGACCATTTTCCCCTACGATGACAAGTTGTTTTTTGGGACAACGTCCGGTCTGATGATTTATGATTTAGCCAATCCGGCAGTCCCGACCTATCTGTCGTCTGTCAATCATGTGGTCGGTTGCGACCCGGTTGTGGTGCAGGGCGATTATGCTTATGTGACGATCCGTGGCGGAAACCTCTGCGGACAAACTGGCAGTTTCTTGGAGGTGATAGATATTTCCGATCCGGCCAAGCCTGCGATAAAAGCCTCGTTTCCCATGCAGGAACCCTACGGACTGGGGATTGACGGCAATACCTTGTTTGTGTGCGACAATGGGTTGAACGTGTTCGACGCCACCAATCCGCTACAGGCTGGAACGAAAAAAATCAAACAGTTTGCGTCGATTCACGGATATGACGTAATTCCTTACAACGGAACGCTCATCCTGATCGGAAATGACGGATTGTATCAATACGACTATTCGGATGTGCAGAATATCAAAGAATTGAGTGCATTGAAAATCGAAAAAGAGAAGATGTTGTTATGAAAAAAATATTATTGTTATTGTCGCTCAGCCTGTGTGCAGTCTCTTCATTGCGGGCGCAATCCGGGAAAGAATCCACCTCAACAGGCTATTTCAATTTAACCCAGTTATTGCTTTGCATCGGTGAAACTGAAGTCGGTTCCATCGAACAGGCCAATATGATTCCGTCGGTCGTAAATATTAACGGCTATCGTTTCAGTGATCATTTCTCGATGGGACTGGGCGTTGGAATGACTCCTTCGCCCTATACTACCTTCCCCGTTTTTGCCGATTTCCGGTATACGTGGTTAAAAAGCAATCTGAGTCCTGTCATAGCATTGAAAAGCGGTTATTCTTTTGCTAAGAATCACAAAGACGTTTGGGGTTACGGCAGTCAAAGCAACATCAAAAATATTGGCGGCGGGATGTTTAATCCGGAAATAGGATTTAAAGTCGCGATGTCGGAAGGTTCCGATTTCCTGTTTACATTAGGCTACTGGTATCAACGCATAGGAAGCAAGGCGGATGGCTATGCCAATCGGATGTATGAAAGGCAGTTGAATTTCAACCGTTTGTCGTTCACGATCGGGTTTCTGTTCAAATAAAAATGAATGCCGCATAAAAAATATTATCTTTGCAGGTGGAATTAAAGCATTACAGCGATGAAAATAACAGGAAGGGTAATTAATATAGATGCCGATATTTTAGGAGGCACTCCAGTTTTTTGGGGTACACGTGTACCTGTGAAAAATCTTTTTGACTATCTGGAAACAGGTGAAACAGTAAATGATTTTTTACGGGATTTTGACAGTGTTCAACCATATCAGGCGATGCGTGTGTTGGAAATGTCCAAAAAATTAATTGAAACATCATCTTCTGTTCTTGTATGAAAGTATTGCTTGATGAATGTGTTACTAAAAGATTAAAATCTCATTTGAGCGACTTTGAAGTTTATACTGTAAATGAGATGAAATGGTCTGGCGTTAAAAACGGGAAACTGATATCTTTATGCGTCTCCAATCAGTTCGATATTATTTTAACAATAGATAAAAATATGATACATCAGCAAAATATGGAAAAATAACCAATAACCATTGTCGTTTTCAATACTTCAACAAGCAAAATGGAAGAGTTGGTACTGTTTATTCCTTCATTCTTAAAACAAATGTATCATTTCGCAAAGCATAAGGCATATATCATTGAAAAATAATGTTGCGATGCTATACAGCAACGTCAAGTTACAGAATCAGCGTAAAATATACGAAATAAAGACGGCGCAGACAAAGAGCCTGCGCCGAGCAAAGTGATTATATGATTGCGGATTAAGTTCGCAATGACGGTTTTGTATAGATCAGGTCAGATAACGGTTGAGTTGCAAGTGTAGCGGTTACTTTGCTGATGTTGCATCATCTGAAGCAATCGCTTCGGTTGCTGCAGTTGCTGTTTCTGCAACAACTGCTTCCGCCTCAGCAGCAACAACATCAGTTGCTTCCGCAACGTTTTCTTTCACAGTTTCGGTAGCGGAACTGATTCCCGTTGCGGCTTCTGCCACAGCGCCGGTTGCTACAACTGTCGACGCCTCAACTGCTTTCGCTTCCTTCTTTGCCGAAGTTTTTGCTTTAGGCGCCTTTGATTCGGTAGCGGCTGCGGCTACTGGGGCTGAATGGGTTGCTTCAGTTGAAGCAGCAGTCCCTGATGCTTTTCTGCGCGAGCGTCGCGTCTTGGCCGTAGCTTTCTTCGCATCTTTCAACATATTCTCGTTGAAGTCAACCAGTTCAATAAAACACATCGATGCGTTATCGCCTAACCTGTTGCCCGTCTTGATGATGCGCGTATATCCGCCCGGCCGGTCGCCCACCTTATCAGCAACAGTTTTAAAAAGCTCTGTAACAGCATGTTTATCTTGCAATAAGGAGAAAACCATACGGCGTGAGTGCATTGCCTCTTCGCTTGTTTTGTCGGACGTCTTTGATTTGGTGATCAACGGTTCGACATATTTGCGCAATGCTTTTGCTTTTGCAGTCGTCGTAAAAATCCGTTTATGTTTAATCAGGGAAGCCGCCATATTTGAAAGCATGGCTTCACGGTGAGCTTTCGTGCGCCCTAAGTGATTATTTTTCTTATTATGTCTCATCGTTCTTTAGTCTTTATCTAATTTATATTTTACTATATCCATCCCGAATGAAAGATTCAAATTGGTCAGCAATGCTTCCAGTTCGGTCAGGGATTTTTTTCCGAAATTGCGGAATTTCAACAGGTCGCTTTTGTTGTATGTCACTAAATCGCCGACTGTTTCCACCGTTGCCGATTTCAAACAGTTTAATGCACGAACAGAGAGGTTCATCTCGGCCAACTTGCCTTTCAGTAACTGGCGCATGTGAAGCACGTCTTCATCAAACTCTTCATTCTCCTCAACGTCAACCGGTTCAAAAGCAATTTTTTCATCGGAGAACAGCATGAAATGATAAATCAATATCTTGGCAGCTTCTTTTAATGCGTCTTTCGGAAGGATGGATCCATCTGTCGTGACTTCAAGAATCAATTTCTCATAGTCGGTTTTTTGTTCTACGCGGAAGTTTTCCACCGAATATTTCACGTTACGGATTGGCGTATAAATCGAATCTATGGCAATCACCTGAACATCGGTTTTGGGTGCATCCTGTGCTTTGGCAGTTTCTGCGTTCTTGGATGAATCTGCACTTTTGGATGAGTCTGCGCTTACGGAAGGGATAACCTGTTCTTCCGCAGGCACATAGCCACGACCTTTGTTGATCGTCAATTCCATATTGAATGAAGCTGATTTGGAGGTGAGATGGCATATTTCAAGATTAGGATTCAATATTTCAAACCCGTTCAGTTGTTTTGCTATATGTCCTGCTTTAAACACCTCTGCTCCTGACACGTTTACGGTCACTCTGGTGACTTCAGCGCCTTCGCCAATACATTTAAAACGCACCTGTTTCAGGTTCAGGATGATATTCTGAACATCTTCAAGTACTCCCGGAATCGACGCAAACTCATGGGTGATTTTATCGATTTTCACCGTCGAAAAAGCATATCCTTCCAGCGACGACACGAGGATACGGCGCAAAGCATTACCTATCGTAATACCATAACCGGGTTCTAATGGACGAAATTCAAATTTTCCATAGAAGTTATCTGATTCCAACATCAATACATTGTCGGGTTTCTGAAATGCTAATATCGCCATATTTTTATTATTTAGAATACAATTCAACGATCAGTTGTTCTTTTATATTTTCCGGAATATCAGAACGTTCAGGCAGATGAAGCAGTTTCCCACTCAACGATTCCTGATCCCATTCGATCCATGGGTATTTCGTGTGATTAAAACCGGACAGCGCATCCATCACCACTTCGAGTGATTTGGATTTTTCTCTCATACCGATCACTTGCATCGGTTTCACTGTATAGGACGGGATATTGACTACCTTGCCATCAACAATGACATGACGGTGAAGCACCAGTTGACGGGCTGCAGAACGTGTCGGGGCTAAGCCCAGACGAAAAACAATATTATCTAAACGACTTTCCAGTAACTGGAGCAACACTTCGCCGGTAATACCCTGTGAGCGAGCTGCTTTATCGAACAAATTGCTGAATTGTTTTTCCAACACACCATACGTGTATTTTGCCTTTTGTTTTTCCCGTAATTGCAGTCCGTATTCAGACGTCTTGTGCTTGCGGCTGTTTCCGTGTTGTCCGGGAGGGTAATTCTTCCGTGAAAGCACTTTATCGGGCCCGAAGATGGGTTCTCCAAATTTTCGAGCTATTTTTGTTTTTGGGCCTGTATATCTTGCCATTTCTCTTAATTCTTAATTCTTAATTTAAATTATACTCTTCTTCTCTTTGGCGGACGGCAACCATTATGCGGTAGCGGAGTGACGTCAATGATTTCAGTTACTTCGATACCTGCTCCGTGGATTGTGCGGATGGCTGATTCACGGCCGTTGCCCGGCCCTTTAATATAAACCTTTACTTTACGCAAACCTAAATCGAAGGCCACTTTTGCGCAGTCCTGTGCTGCCATCTGGGCGGCGTAGGGAGTATTCTTTTTCGAGCTTCGAAAACCCATCTTGCCTGCCGACGACCAGCTAATCACTTGACCGCTGCCATTGGTGAGCGCGACGATGATGTTGTTGAAAGAAGAATGGATATGCGCCTGACCATAGGCGTCTACCTTCACTTTTCTTTTCTTTGCTGTAACTACTTTTTTTGCCATGTTATTTATTTATAATCAATTATCCTTTAGTAGCTTTTTTCTTGTTTGCAACTGTTTTCTTCTTGCCTTTCCGGGTTCGCGCATTGTTTTTGGTGCTTTGCCCTCTTAATGGCAAGCCGATACGGTGACGCACGCCCCGATAGCAGCCGATATCCATCAAACGTTTGATATTCAGTTGCACTTCAGAACGAAGGTCGCCTTCTACCTTGTATTCATTTGTGATGACTTCGCGGATTTTTGCGGCCTGGTCATCGGTCCAGTTCTTGACTTTTATATTCCTGTCAACACCGGCTTTCTTCAAAATGGAGTTTGAATTGCTTCGACCGATACCGAAGATATAGGTCAATGCGATTTCGCCTCTCTTTTCCTGTGGAATATCCACACCAACTATTCTTATCGCCATATTATAATTTATTGTTCATTCTTCGTTGTTCATTAAGCGAACTCACAGGTTAGCCCCTGCATTTTCAAAATTGTTCACTGTTCATTGTTCATTTATTTGATGCAGCTTGCTGTATCAAATCTTACCCTTGACGAACCTTAAATTTCGGGTTCTTTTTGTTAATCACATACAAACGCCCGTTGCGTCTGACTATCTTGCAGTCGGGGGTTCGTTTCTTCAAAGATGCTCTTACTTTCATATCTTATATTTTATTAATTTCCAACCTTTTAATTCTATCGAGCGCTCATCCTTGCGGGATTTTTTTAACATGAATGATTGCTCTATTTATACCTGAATGAGATGCGCCCTTTAGACAAGTCGTAAGGAGACATTTCGACCCGTACTTTGTCGCCGGGCAGAATCTTAATGTAGTGCATCCGCATTTTACCGGAAATATGGGCAGTTATCTCATGTCCATTTTCCAGTTCCACGCGAAACATTGCGTTTGAAAGCGCCTCAATGATTACGCCATCTTGTTCTATTGCAGCCTGTTTAGCCATATCTATATTTCATTACCGGTTATTGCTTCTACATAATCAAACGACGACAGGATCACAGGGCCTTCGGGCCGGATGGCGATGCAATGTTCAAAATGTGCCGAAGGGGCGCGGTCTTTGGTTCTGACGGTCCATTTGTCTTTTTCAATCACCACATCCTTTCTGCCTTTGTTGATCATCGGTTCGATGCAGATTGTCATGCCATTTTTCAGCAGCGGGCCGTTACCCCGTCGTCCGTAGTTGGGCACTTCAGGGTCTTCGTGCATATTCCGTCCGCAGCCGTGTCCGACCAGTTCGCGCACTACCGAATAACCTCTCTTTTGGCAATAGGTCTGGATGGCATCGCTGATATCTCCTATCCGATGGTGAAACACTGCCTGACGAATGCCTTCATAAAGCGCCTCTTTCGTCGTGCGCAACAATCGTTTTGTTTCTTCCGAAACTTCTCCTACACAAAATGTATAGGCCGAATCTCCCACAAATCCATTTAATACCGTACCGCAGTCGATAGAGATGATATCTCCATCTTTCAAAATAACGTTTGAAGAAGGGATGCCATGCACCACCTCATCATTGACCGAAGTACATATCGAATTAGGAAAACCTCTGTATCCTAAAAAAGCCGGCACTGCGCCATGATCTCGAATAAATGTGTCTGCCACTTTGTCTAATTGCAGTGTAGAAACGCCCGGTTGAATGATTTTTGCTAATTCGCCAAGCGTCTTTCCAACTAATTGATTGGCTTCACGCATCAACTCGATCTCTTCATCCGTCTTCAGATATATCATCTATTCTCTATCAATCTCAATAAGATCCCACTGTTCCTGAGCGTCCTTTGATTCTGCCGGATTTTAACAACCCATCATAATGACGCATCAAGAGGTGACTTTCAATCTGTTGTAACGTATCCAATATTACGCCCACCATAATCAGCAGGGATGTCCCGCCGAAAAACTGAGCAAACTCACGGCTGACCCCTGCCATCCTCGCAAAAGCCGGCATGATGGCTACAATGGCCAGGAAGATAGCGCCGGGCAGAGTGATTCTGCTCATGATCTCATCCAGGTAATTCTTGGTTGCCTTGCCCGGTTTGATGCCGGGGATAAAACCATTGTTACGTTTGAGGTCATCAGCCATTTGCGTCGGGTTGATCGTAATGGCCGTATAAAAATACGTAAACGCGATGATCATCAGCGAAAAGATAAAGTTATACCAAAACCCGGAATTATCCATAAAAGCAGACCAGAAGGGGCCGACTTGTCTGTTGGAGAATCCCACAATCGAGATGGGCACCATCATGATGGCCTGTGCAAAGATAATCGGCATCACATTGGCTGCATTCACTTTCAAGGGGATATACTGGCGTGCTCCGCCGTATTGTTTGTTTCCGACAATCCGTTTGGCATATTGCACGGGTACGCGGCGTGTGCCTTGTACAAGCGCGATAGCTCCGGCAAACACTAACAGCAACACTAATATTTCAAAGAGAAACATCACCAGCCCGCCGGTTTTCTCACTCATACGCGAGATAAATTCCTGGAACAAAGCATGAGGCAATCGAGCCATGATACCCACCATGATGATGAATGATATGCCATTGCCGATTCCTTTGTCTGTAATACGCTCTCCAAGCCACAGCACAAACATACTTCCGCCCGCCATAATGATGGTGGAAGACAGATTAAACCACAAATCTGTCGGCAAGGTGGAACCTACGTTCCTCATCTGCACATTGAGATTGGTCAAATAGGCCATACCCTGGAAAATCAGGATGACAACTGTCAGATAGCGTGTCCACTGATTGATTTTCTTTCGCCCGCTTTCGCCTTCGCGCTGTAATTTCTGAAATGAAGGGACAATGATGGTCATCAACTGCATCACAATCGAAGCAGAGATATAGGGCATGATTCCCAAGGCAAAAATGGATGCTTTTGACAAAGCGCCTCCCGAAAACATATCCAGCAAAGCCAACAATCCGCCACGCGTCTGCGCTGCCAATACGGTCAACACTTTCGGGTCGACGCCCGGCAACACAATGTTTGTACCAAAGCGATAGACAAGTATTAACAGCAGGGTGATAAGGATGCGTTTGCGCAAATCCTCAATCTTCCATATATTTTTTAGTGTTTCTATTGCTCTCATATCGCTCAGAGTTTAACAACCGTTCCACCTGCTGCCGTGATAGCTTCTTCGGCCTTTTTTGAAAAGGCATGAGCTTCAACCTCAAGACTCACCGTAATAGCGCCTTTCGCAAGGATTTTCACTTTTTCCGATGCAGCAATAAAACCGGCTTTCTTCAACACTTCCAATCCGATTTTTGACAGTTGATTGGCTTCTGCCAACTGCTGCAATGTGAAAAGATTGATGGCCTTATATTCGACGCGGTTAATATTCTTGAAACCAAACTTGGGCAAGCGTCTCTGCATGGGCATCTGCCCTCCCTCAAATCCTATTTTTCGGGAATAGCCGGAGCGTGATTTGGCTCCTTTATGCCCTCTGGTCGATGTACCTCCCAGTCCGGAGCCCGGGCCGCGTCCGATCCTTTTGCCGGTTTTTGTTGAACCCTGCGCTGGTTTTAAATTTGATAAGTTCATATCATTTATTTTTTTATTGGGCGTCCGAAAAGGTCGCCGCACGATTTATTCAATAACGGTAACTAAATGTTTTACTTTCTCTATCATCCCCAAAATGGAAGGTGTAGCTTCATGTTCCACTACACGGTTCATCTTTTTCAGGCCTAACGCGTCGAGCGTTCTTTTTTGGTCTTTGGGACATCTGATTCGACTTCTGACTTGTTTTATTTTTACTGTTGACATAAATTTCATTCGTTTAAAATTCAATATTTGACATTTAATTCTCAAACAGTCACATTTTTACTGCGTAAGATGTAACTGTTTAACCATTAAACACTTTTTCGACCGTAATCCCCCTGTTTTGGGCTACCATGATAGGGCTTCTCAGTTCGCTCAGCGCCGCGATGGTGGCTTTGACTAAGTTATGAGGATTCGACGAACCTTTTGATTTTGCCAACACGTCAGTGATGCCAACACTCTCCAGGACAGCACGCATGGCGCCTCCTGCCTTTACTCCGGTACCATGATATGCAGGTTTGATAATAATCTCTGCGCCTCCATACTTGGCTTCCTGTTCGTGAGGGATCGTGCCTTTGTGGATCGGGATACGAATCAGATTTTTCTTCGCTGCGTCCGCGCCTTTGGTAATGGCAGTCGTCACCTCGCTTGCTTTTCCTAATCCCCAACCGACGATGCCGTCCTCATTGCCTACAACCACGATGGCTGCAAAACTGAATGTGCGTCCACCTTTCGTAACTTTTGTTACGCGGTTGATTGCTACTAATCTATCTTTTAATTCTAAATCGTTGGTCGATTTAACTCTATTCAATACTATTGCCATCTTATCTTAAAATTTTAGGCCGCCATTGCGGGCAGCATCAGCTAATTCTTTTATTCTCCCGTGATACAGGTATCCGTTTCTGTCGAACACAACAGATTGAATGCCTGCTTCTTTTGCATGTTGAGCAATCAGGGCGCCTACTTTGGCTGCAATCACTTTCTTCGGCGCTTTGTCTGTGATTTTCAGCGAAGAAGCGGCTGCCAATGTGGTACCGGTCGTATCGTCTACGACTTGGGCGTAAATCTGCTTATTGCTTCTGAATACGGTCAGGCGCGGACATTCGGCCGTGCCGGATATCTTGCCGCGTATGCTTCTTTTAATTCTTAATCTTCTTATATCTTTTGTTGTCATAATCATTATCGTTTCGCGTTGCTTACTTGGCTGCAGATTTGCCTGATTTTCTTCTAATTACTTCATTCGAAAACTTAACGCCTTTGCCCTTGTAAGGCTCCGGTTTGCGGAAAGAACGAATTTTCGCACAGACCTGACCGATCAACTGTTTGTCAGCCGATTCAAGGATGATGAGCGGATTTTTGTTTCGTTCTGTTTTCGTTTCAACTTTCACTTCATGGGGAAGTTGAAAAAGTATATTGTGCGTATAGCCTAATGAAAGGTCTAATACCTGACCCTGATTTGATACACGATAGCCAACGCCCACTAACTCCAGTGTTTTCTTGTATCCTTCCGAAACGCCTACTACCATATTGTGAATCAACGAGCGGTAGAGGCCATGCTGTGCGCGGTCTGTCCGTTCTTCGCTCGGTCGTGCTAAAGTCAGCACGCCGTCTTCGACGGATATGTTGAAGTTGGGATTGATCGGCTGTACAAGTTCGCCTTTCGGGCCTTTCACCGTAACTGCATTATCTTTCATCGCTATCGTAACTCCTGCAGGAATCTTTATGGGCAATTTTCCTATTCTTGACATATTTTCTCCTCCTTAATTACTTAATAGACATAGCATAACACTTCGCCGCCCACATTCTGGACGCGCGCTTCTTTGTCAGTCATCACTCCTTTTGGAGTAGAAAGGATGGCAATGCCAAGCCCGTTCAATACCCTGGGCATATCCTTGCATCCTGTATATTTTCTCAACCCCGGTCTTGATACGCGCTGCAGTTTCTTGATAGCGTTCACTTTATGTACAGGGTCGTACTTCAAGGCTATCTTGATTGTGCCCTGAGGTCCATCATCGTCTACAAACTTAAAATTAAGGATGTAGCCTTTTTCAAAAAGGATTTTTGTGATCTCCTTTTTCAAGTTCGAGGCGGGCACGTCGACTACTCTGTGCTGCGCCTTGATTGCATTCCGCAATCTTGTCAAATAATCTGCAATTGGATCTGTCATTTTTTATATCATTTAAATTGATCCGGCCTCTCCGGACAATGTTTAAATTATGAATTTCGAATAATTGAATAATTGATTAAATTCTTAATTGTTAATTCTTAATTGCTTATCTACCAGCTTGCTTTTTTTACGCCGGGAATCAATCCGTGCGATACCATTTCACGAAACTGTATGCGCGATATTCCAAACTGACGCATGTAGCCTTTCGGGCGACCCGTCAATTTGCAACGGTTATGCAGACGCACCGGCGAGGCATTTCTTGGAAGCTTCTGAAGCGCATCGTAGTTGCCTTCGGCTTTCAGTTGCGCCCGTTTGGCTGCGTACTTCTTTACTAACTTGGCTCTTTTTACTTCACGAGCCTTCATTGATTCTTTTGCCATATATTTTTTTCAAATCGTTTATCTCACTTGTGAGGGTCAGCCATTCCTTTTGATATTCTTAAAGGGCAGTCCGAACTCCCGTAACAGCGCATAACCTTCTTCATCCGTCTTTGCAGAGGTCACAAAGGTAATATTCATTCCCAAGATTTTGGAAATATTGTCAATATTTATTTCAGGAAAGATAATCTGCTCCTGTATGCCCAATGTGTAATTGCCTCTTCCATCTAACTTACTTTCAATGCCTTTGAAGTCGCGGATACGTGGCAATGCAACGCGCACAAGTCTTTCCAGAAATTCGTACATCTTCTGATGACGCAAGGTGACCATGACGCCAATCGGCATTTTCCGGCGTAACTTGAAATTGGAAATGTCCTTCCTGGAATGTGTAGCAACGGCTTTCTGGCCGGTGATCAGCGTTAATTCCTCGATGGCCGTATCGATCAGTTTCTTGTCCTGTGTTGCCTTTCCTATTCCCTGATTGATAACAATCTTCTCAAGAACAGGCACTTGCATGACTGATGTATAATTGAACTCTTTCTTCAGAGCCGGAACGATGCGTTCCTTGTAATCACTTTTCAGACTGGTTAAATTACTCATGATTTAATCACCTCCTTTGATCTTTTCGCATAGCGAACTAATTTACCGTTTACTTCTTTCCGTCCGATTCTGGTAGGTTTGCCTGATTTGGGATCAAGCAAATTCAAATTTGAGATATGGACGGAGGCTTCTTTTTTCTGGATTCCTCCCTGTGGACTTTTTGCGTTTGGCTTGGTATGTTTTGATACCATATTGACGCCTTCTACGATGGCTCGCTGTTGTTTGACCAGCATGCGCAGCACGCGTCCCGTTTTACCTTTGTCTTCTCCGGTGTTCACAAACACAATGTCACCTTTTTTTATATGAAACTTACTCATCTCTCTTAATTCTTAATTTTTTAATTCTTAATTGATTATAGTACTTCCGGCGCGAGAGATACAATCTTCATATTCGTTGTACGCAGTTCCCTGGCAACGGGGCCGAAGATACGGCTTCCCCTGAGTTCACCCGCCGGCGTCAGCAACACACAGGCATTATCGTCAAAGCGAATGTACGAACCGTCCTGGCGGCGTATTTCTTTCTTTGTACGGACGATAATGGCTCTCGAAACAGTGCCTTTCTTCACGTCGCTCGAAGGGATCACACTTTTCACAGCTACAACAATCACGTCACCTACAGAGGCATAACGCTTGCGCGTCCCTCCCAACACGCGGATGCACATTACTTCCTTTGCTCCGCTATTATCTGCTACGATCAATCTGGTTTCTTGTTGTATCATCTTATTTAGCCCTTTCTACTATTTGAACAACACGCCACCGTTTTGTCTTACTCAACGGGCGAGTTTCCATTATTCTTACCGTATCGCCAATGTTACATTCATTCTTCTCATCATGAACGTGATATTTTTTCGTCTTGCTGACAAACTTGCCGTAGATAGGATGTTTTTCTTTCCATTTGACGGCAACTGTTATCGTTTTATCCATCTTATTGCTGAACACCACGCCCATTCTTTCTTTTCTTAAATTTCTCGTTTCCATCAGGCTCAATGTTAATTGTTATTTTCTAATCGCTGGCGCAACACCGTTTTCAGCCGGGCAACCGTTCGACGCTGTGCTTTGATTTGCATCGGATTATCAAGCGGTGAAATGCTATGATTGATCTTTTTTTGTTCCAACGCCATTTGCTCTGCGTCAATTCTCTCGACGATCTCTTTGGTACTCAATTCCCTTACTTCTTTGACTTTCATAGCGTTTACAATGTTTGATTTTGCATGTCATAATCGCGGCGCACCACGAATTTGGTGATCACCGGTAGCTTTTGTGCTGCCAGACGCAATGCTTCTTTGGCAATATCAAAAGGTACTCCTTCTATCTCAAAAATGATGCGACCCGGCGAAACAGGCGCTACAAATCCTTCCGGATTTCCTTTTCCTTTACCCATACGCACGTCGGCCGGCTTTCTTGTGATTGGTTTATCGGGAAATATGCGTACCCAGACCTGCCCCTGGCGCTGCATGTAACGCGTCACGGCAATACGTGCAGCCTCTATCTGACGGCCTGTGATCCATTTGTAATCGAGTGACTTTATCCCGAACGAACCGAATGCCAACTGATTACCACGTTGTGCATTGCCTTTGATCCGGCCTTTCTGTTGTCTTCTAAATCTTGTTTTTTTAGGTTGTAACATGATTATTTTCTTTCTATTATGCTATCAACTGAAAGCTGATAACTAAATTAACGATTCGCTCTTTTCTTTCTAAAGCCTCTATCTCTGTCTCCCCGGTCTCTATCGCGATCCCGGTCCCTGTCTCCTCTCTCTCTCGGTCCTCCCTGACTGCCTCTTTCGTCTCTGCGACCGAAGTCTTTCGATGCGGAAAATGAGGGTGCAAGGTCTTTCTTTCCATAGATTTCGCCGCGACATATCCATACCTTGATGCCCAGCAGCCCTACTTTTGTCAAGGCTTCTCCCAGGGCATAGTCGATATCTGCACGAAAAGTATGCAACGGTGTACGTCCTTCTTTGTACATTTCCGAGCGTGCCATCTCGGCGCCATTCAGTCTGCCCGATATCTGCACCTTGATGCCTTCAGCGCCCATGCGCATGGTTGAGGCGATGGCCATCTTCACCGCACGGCGATAGGCGATCTTCCCTTCCAACTGACGGGCGATATTGTTTGCCACGATCACCGCATCCAGTTCAGGTCTTTTGATCTCGAAGATATTGATCTGTATCTCTTTGTCGGTGATCTTCTTCAACTCTTCTTTCAATTTGTCTACTTCCGAACCGGCTTTACCGATGATGATACCCGGACGCGACGTGCAAACGGTGATGGTCACTAACTTCAGTGTGCGTTCTATCACGATGCGCGACACGCTTGCTTTAGCCAGACGGGCGTTCAGATATTTGCGAATCTTGCTGTCTTCGAGCAAAGTATCGCCATAATTATTGCCTCCGTACCAGTTGGAGTCCCAACCTCGGATGATTCCCAAACGATTACTAATCGGATTTACTTTCTGTCCCATCTGTATTAATTTTGACTTTCTGCTTTATTGCGTGAATCTACAAACAAGGTCACGTGATTCGAGCGTTTACGAACCCGGTAACCTCTTCCCTGTGGAGCGGGACGCATCCTTTTCAAGGTAGTTGAGTTATCTACACTTGCAAGGGAGATATATAATTCTCCGCTCTCCGCTTTGCGTTCATTCTTCTGCTCCCAGTTGGAGATGGCCGAACGAAGCAATTTTTCTACTTTTGCAGCAGCTTCCTTATTGGAGAATTTCAACACTCCCAACGCCCTGAAGACTTCCATTCCGCGAATCATATCCACCACCAGACGCATTTTGCGGGGCGATGTAGGAACATTTCGCAATTTTGCGAAATAGAGGGATTTTCGGGCCTCTTTTATCTCTTCTGCTGATCTTCTTTTTCTTGCACCCATATTTTATTTTCTTTTTATCTATTAATATTGGACGGACACACAGGTTCGCCCCTGCGTATTATTTCCTGTTGCCTGCATGACCACGGAACGTACGTGTAGGCGAAAATTCACCCAACTTGTGACCGACCATATTCTCAGTTATATATACAGGGATAAATTTATTTCCATTATGAACGGCAATCGTATGTCCTACGAAATCCGGTGAAATCATCGAGGCGCGCGCCCATGTCTTGACGACAGCCTTCTTTCCGGCCTCATTCATCGCAAGCACTTTCTTTTCCAATTTCACGTTGATATATGGACCTTTTTTTAATGAACGACTCATAGCACTTTATTTATTCAGATTATTTTTTCCTTCTTTCAATAATATACTTCGAAGAGTGTTTCTTCGGGGTTCTTGTTTTCAAACCCTTCGCATACAATCCGGTACGTGAACGCGGATGACCTCCCGACGCACGTCCTTCGCCTCCACCCATCGGGTGGTCTACGGGATTCATGACGACGCCACGATTGCGCGGACGACGTCCCAGCCATCTTGAACGCCCTGCTTTTCCTGATTTTTCAAGTGCATGGTCTGAATTGCCTACGCTGCCGATTGTCGCCTTGCAGGCAGCTAAAATTTTGCGGGTCTCTCCGGAAGGCATTCTGATGATGACATAATTGCCTTCGCGCGAGGTAAGCTGCGCAAATGCTCCGGCCGAACGCACTAACTTGGCTCCCTGGCCGGGACGCAACTCAATGTTATGGATAATCGTTCCGACAGGAATATACTGCATCGGCAGGGTATTCCCTATTTCAGGAGCAGCTTCTGCTCCCGACATCACTGTTTGGCCAACTTCCAGACCGTTTGGAGCAACGATATAACTCTTTTCTCCATCGACATAATACAACAAAGCGATTCGGGAAGTACGATTAGGATCGTACTCGATCGACTTTACAGTTGCCGGAATGCCATCTTTACTTCTCTTGAAATCAATCAATCTGTATTTTTGTTTGTGGCCACCGCCCAGATAACGCATCGTCATCTTGCCGGTATTATTACGGCCGCCAGATTGCTTTTTACCAACTACAAGAGATTTTTCTGGTGTACTTGCAGTGATTTTATCAAATGCACCAATAATCTTGTGTCTTTGCCCCGGTGAAGTGGGCTTTAGTTTACGTATTCCCATTTATATAAAGTTCATTATTTTTCTGAAAACTGATAACTGTTTATATGTTACTGAAGAAATCAATGACTTCTCCTTCTTTCAATGTTATAATTGCTTTCTTGTAAGCGTTTTGCCGTCCACTGAGAACGCCTGATCGCGTAAAACGGCTTTTCATTTTGCCCGAATACTTCATCGTGTTAACGTCAACAACAACTACGTTATACAGCGTTTCTACCGCTTTCTTTATCTCTGTTTTGGTCGCATCAGGTGAAACCCGGAAGCCGAAACGATTCGGAGTCTTATTCGTCACGGCTGTCATTTTTTCAGTCACAATCGGTTTGATGATAATTCCCATATTCTTTCCTCCTTATGCGTTTAAATTTTGTTCGATAATACCTACCGATTTTTCCGTAAATACAAGATTTACAACGTCCATTACCTTGAATGTATTCAGTTCGGAGGTAGTGATCACATTGGCTTTCGGCAAGTTTCGGGCCGACAAAAAAATCGGTTTGTTGTTTTCCGGCAACACCAGCAGCATCTTCCTGCTGTCAATCTTCAATCCTTTCAGCAATGAGATGAAGTCTTTTGTTTTGGGAGTGTCGAATGTAAAATCCTCTACTACCAAAATTGAGTTATCCTTTGCCTTGTACGAAAGTGCCGACTTGCGCGCCAGGGCTTTCACTTTCTTGTTCAGTTTGAAACTGTAGTCTCTGGGTTGAGGGCCAAAAACACGTCCCCCGCCTACCATAACCGGCGATTTGACATCACCCCGACGTGCGCCGCCGCCGCCTTTTTGACGGATCAGCTTGCGGGTACTGCCCGTGACCTCACTTCTCTCTTTGGCTTTATGCGTCCCCTGACGTTTATTAGCCATATACTGCTTGACATCCAGATAAATGGCATGATCGTTCGGCTCAATGCCAAATACGGCGTCGCTCAGTGTAATCGTCTTGCCAGTTGCTTCTCCTTTAATATTTAATACGTTGAGTTCCATTACCTTTTAATTAATAAGATTGAACCTTTTGCTCCCGGAACCGACCCTTTGACGATCAAAAGGTTGTGGTCGGAGATAATCTTGATCACTTCCAAGTTCTGCACAGTCACGCGTTTATTTCCTAATTGACCGGCCATACCTGTTCCCTTAAAAACCTTGGCGGGATATGAACAGGCACCAATGGAACCGGGAGCGCGCTGACGGTTGTGCTGTCCATGCGTCGTCTCACCTACTCCACTAAATCCGTGACGTCTGACAACACCCTGAAAGCCTTTTCCTTTCGATGTGCCGACAACGTCGACAAAACCTGCGCCTTCCAAAAAATCAACGGTGAGCACATCACCCGGTTGATAGGCGTCTTCAAAATTCTTGAACTC
>Ga0209629_10000910_pt1 | contig 17556 bp, 10 predicted proteins | sample TergutCu122P5_FD_187286 | JGI IMG/M metagenome (GOLD analysis project Ga0209629, IMG submission 187286) | Cubitermes ugandensis P5 segment gut microbial communities from Kakamega Forest, Kenya - Cu122 P5 (SPAdes) (version 2) | ecosystem: Host-associated > Arthropoda: Insects > Digestive system...
GGACTGCACGGCGCCCCAGTTGCCGTCGGAGTTGCACTCCGTTATTCTGACCCAGCCGCCGCCGGCGTCCGATACGGAGGCCGGCATGGAGCTCACGGGCGTGTAAGCCATCAGATCGTCAAACCCGGCCGTATATATCGTGTCCTTTGGCAAAACGTTGTTTATGTCCAGCTTGACGGACGCCTTATCGGTCAGCCCGTCCGGAGTGGCGACCGCCACCGTTATGTCGGTCAGCCCGTCGAAGAGCGCCGTCGTGTCAAGTGTGTACGCGGAAGTATACACGCCCTGATAGATGACCTTCCCGTCTGCCGAAACGGTCATATCGGCCGAACCGGCGGACGCGCCGGTCAGTTCGAGGCTCATGTCCACCGTTCCGCTCACGCTCTGCCGCTGCACGCTGGGCGACAAAATGCTCACCGCGACGGCGTCCTTGGCGATCAGCAGGCCGTTGGCAGTCCACCGGCCTTTGTCGTGGACGGGGGTGACGTCCCGCGGGAGCAGTACGATGTTGGCGGAAGATTTCGCCGGGATCGTCAGCGCCAGAATCCCGTTTTCGTCGGAGGCGGCGCTCGTCTTAGTGATGACGTCGAAGGCGTCAAACGGGACCCGGCCGTCAGAGGCGACCGTGACCGTTTTTGCCTCGCCGTAAGGGTTATAATAGAGATACTGCGGGAAACTGCCCTGCTCGCGGAAGAAATCCACCGCGTTCAGGTCGAGGCGCAGGATGCGCTCCACTTCTGTGGCCTGGATGACCGAACCGAAGAAACCCACCGTCGCCGAGCCGTAGATGCCGTAGTCGGTCTTGCCCCAGCCGTATTGGAGCGGGTCGCCCATAGCGTAGGGGCTCTGGCCGTTGGCCTCCTTTTTAACCCCCTCGTAGGCGATGACGCCCTTGGGGTCGCCCGCGAACGGGCCGCCGCCGATCTGGTTCTGAGCCGGGAGCTCGTTCGGATAGAACATCCGCACGCTGTTTGAGGCGGCCAGGAACCACTTGCCGATCGCGTCGGAATAGCGCGGGTCATATTTGGCCATAGGAGCGAGAGTTTCGCCGGTATGATATGTCTCCGTCAGGAAGGCGTAGGTCCCGAAATCGGCGGCGAGCAGCCCGTCGGCCTGCCATCCGTTCCAGTCGCCCGAGGCTATGCCGTAACCCGCGCCGCGCGCGTCGGCGTCCTGGTCGAAGAGCCAGTTGACCATCTTGTCGACATCCAGATCCATGTCGTATCTGAAGTTGAGGATCGCGCCCATCAGCGGGTCATAGTCCTGTATGAGGTCGTAGTTGGGGTTGATGGTCTGCTTTTCGCTGTATCTCATGCAAAAGACCGCGCCGTCGAGGTACTTCTGCTCGCCGGTCATGCGATAGGCGGAGTACAGCAGATACGCGACCGCGCCCGACGAGGGTTCGATCCAGCGGCCCGTTGCCGGTTTGTTGTTCGCGAAGTCATAGGAGACGAAGTTGAACGACACATTGCCTTTGTCGTCCACGAAATTGGGCAAAGCCGCCAGCCATTTGTCGGCCCCCTCAAGGATGGCGGAAGCCATTTCCCGGCTGTCCTTCCCGTAGAGCCTGGCCGCCGTGGCATAGATATCGGCGAAGAGTATCTGCGGGTATATCTCGTAAAAAGCGGACTGCCCGGTCGTGGTGTTGATCCGGTTGAGCACGAAACCCTGGCCGGTGTGCACGTTGCGGAAGCCGTTCATCATCTCGACAAGGTCGTAGCCGTTTTGGCCGGTCTTGTCGATCCCGGTCAGCAGCCCGGACAGAACGGCCTCCAGGACGGTGACGCCCTCCTGGGTGCCGGGCCGCATGGTGCTGTCTCCCGCGCCGTTTACCTGCCCTATGTACGACGGGATCCCGAACATGCGGCCGAATCCGTTGTAATTGGTGTCGTCCCAGTAGCCGAACGGCATCAAAGTGTCAAAACTGGGCTCGACGTAGTCGGGGTTGTTGGTGAAATCGAACAGCAGGTCATCCAGATCATGCGAAATCTGCTTAAAATCGAGATACTTGTAGTTGGGATGGAGCTCGTTCATCCTGTCCACGCCGCGTATATTTTTCTGAGCGGACTCAACCGAGGCCCGCGGCTGGCCGGCCGGCGATACAGCGCCGAACGCCTGGAACGCGGGGAGCGCCAGAGCCATAACGAGCAGCGATGAGATGAAAACTCTGTACAATCGCTTCATTTGTCTTCCCCCTTGTAAATATTTACCGCCCCATCTGGGCGTGCAGATCGGCCAAAGTAGGGTAAGTCGTTCCGCGCTCCTGGTCCTGGGCCTTGCGCTTCTCAAGGTACGCGCCGACCTGCGAGACCACCTCGGCCTTTATCGCGGCAATGTCCTCCTGAAGAACGGCGTTGTTTGCCACTTCGTCGGTGATCTTGTAGAACTCGGCCTGCACGTCCGGGAAAATTCCCAGCGAAAGATTCAGCATCTCCGTGTTTATCGTCACAAAGTCCGGATTCGCCAGCTCGTTCTTGACCGGGTCGCCGTTGAAGCGCATACCGGAAAGCATCGGGTCGTAATAGACCTGCGGGTCGTTGACGGCCTTCATGAGGTCGAGGACGTTGGACGGGTAGCCGATCGGGTAACGGATATAGTTGGGGTTCCAGCAGAGCTCATATGCCGGGAAATTGTAATTCGTGGCGAGGTCAAGCCCCTCTGGATAGGTGTATTCGTCCTGGCCGACGGCGGTGAAGTTCTTGCCGTCGATCCCGAACGTGAAAAGGTCGTTGTTCGCGCGGTCGGCGAACATCCAGTCGAACACCTTCATGATCCGCTCGGCCTTGTCGTCCGGCGTTGTGACCGGTATACAGATGAAGTTCCACGCCTGATAGACGCCCTGCTTCATGCCCGTGAACTTTCCCGAGAGCAGCGGGTCGGGATTCCACCCCTCGATTTTCGAGCCGGGGACCGAGGCCGTGAGCGCGGTCTGAGTGGCGCTGTACTGCGCGGAATCCCATTCGAATGAGGCCGCCAGCCCGGAGGTGAACGCGGCCGAGGCGTCGTCGCGGGTGATCACGTCCTTTTCCAGATAGCCCTTGTCGTACCAGTCGCGGACCTTCTGCAGAGACCGGAAATCCTTCGCGTTATATGGCGCGGGAAAATCAGCCAGGGCCGAGACCGGTTCGTTGGCGATGGCGCAGGACTTTATCCGGTAATCCTGGATGTACATGGTGGCCACGATTCCCGGAGCGATGTTTAGATCCCAGATACCTTTGTCCGGCTTGCCAATGATCGTGTCCAGATCCTGCAGATCGATGACAGACTGAGCGCCGTAAGTGCCGTCGCTTTTCATAGCGAACGGTATGAGCGAGGGCTCGTTGTCCTTGATCGCCTGGAGGTAAGCCTCGAAGGTGGCGACGTCGGTGACCGGGGCGCAGCCGTATTTTTCGCGCAGGTCGCCGCGGAGGTAGACCATGACCGCGCCGCCGAAGCTCTGGGTCAGCGGTATGCCGAACACCTGGTCGCCGTTAGCGCCCATGAGGTTGTTGTAGATATAGTTCTGGTCAAAGGCCGCTTTGAGGCCAGGGTAGGCGTCGTTGCCGAAATAGCCGGTCAGGTCGCGGTAGTTGCCCTGCAGGATGAACGTGTTCATGCTCATCCACGGGGCGTCGAAGCAAACGTCCACGGCCTCGCCCGCTGCCAGCTTGAGGGAGAGGTTGTTCTGATAATCCGCGAACGGGGTCCATTTGAAATCCAGATTGACGTTCAGGGTGTCTTTCGTGCGATTTTTGAACTCGGCCAGCACGTCGTCCATCTGGTTTGGCTTGTCGCCCCAGAGATAGATGGAGATGTTCATCGGGTCCGGAACCGTGGCAGTCTGCTCCGGCGTGGGCGACGGCGTGGGTTCGGCGGTCTGCTCCGGCGTGGGCGACGGCGTGGGTTTGGCGGTCTGCTCGGCGGGTTTTTCAGCGGTCTGCTCGGCGGGCTGCTGAGTCGGCGGCGGCGCGGGCGTCCCGCCGCGGCAGGCGGCGAGAACTCCGCAGATCATCAGCGCCGCAAGCGCAATGGAACAATACTTCTTTACTTTTTTCATAGTTTTCCTCCCTGTATAATATTGGACTATCCTTTAATTCCCCCGACCCGAAGCCCGCTTACAAAATACTTCTGCAGGAAGGGGTAGAGGAAAATTATCGGACCGATGGTCACAATCGCCGTGGCAAGGCGGAGCGTATAGGACGGCGGGACGGCGATCCCCGTGTTTGCGCCTTCCGAAGCTATCTGCCTCGCCTGGCTGATGTTCCTGATGAGCTTCATGATGATGTATTGCAGTGTGTACAGCTTCTCGTTGTCAATGTACAGGTTTGCCTCCAGCCACGCGTTCCAGTAGGTTATGGCGTAAAACAGGCTGATGGTGGCGATGGCGGGCAAGGACATAGGCAAAATGATTTTGGCGAGTATCGCGGACTCGCGCGCGCCCTCGATCCGCCCGGCCTCCTTGAAATCCTCAGGTATCTCGGCGAAAAAGTTGCGCAGCATGAACATGTTCCAGGGGTTGAGCAGCGAAGGTATGATATAGACCCAGACGGTGTCCCGCATATGCAGGTACTTGCTTATCAGGATATAAGTGGGCACCAGTCCGCCGCCGAAGAGCATGGTAAAATAGAAGAAAAAAGCCAGAACGTTCCTGTAGCGCACCTGTTTGCAGCTGATCGTATACGCGCCCATGGCGGTTACCAGCATCGACAGCAGCGTCCCCGTTACCGTGACGAAGACAGTGATGCCGTAGGCGCGCGGGATGGTGTCCGACCGGAATATCGCCCTGTACGCGTTGGCGGACAACTTCGAGGGAATGAGCCTGTAGCCCTCCCGCACGAGAGTAGCCTCGTCGGTGAAGGACGCGATGACCACCAGGATGAACGGCAGGACGCAGAGAACCGCGAACGCGGCGATCAACGCGTAAAAGATGCAAATCATCGCCCTGTCCCTGGCGGATTCCCTCGCGTGCCACGTCTTGCGGCTTACGATACCGGAAGCGTCAGACATATCTGCCTCCTAGCTAGAATATAGCGGACCGCGGGCTGAACCGCTTGGCCAGGCGGTTCGCGAACACCACGAGGATAAAGCCTATAAACGACTGGTAAAGCCCGACGGCGGCGCTCATGCCCATCGAGTTGGCCGTCCGCAGCGAGCGGAAGACATAGGTGTCGATGACGTCGGTGGTTCTGAAGAGCACGCTGTTGTCGCCGACGAAGGTGTAGATCATCCCGAAATCCCCGTAAAAGATGGAGCCGATGCTCAGTATCGTCAGCAAGATTACGGTGTCCTTGAGCAAAGGGAGAATTATGCGCGTTATTATCTGGCGCCTGGAAGCCCCGTCGATTTTGGCCGCCTCATATATCTCGCCGTCGATGCCCACTATGGCCGCCATGTAGATGATCGCGCCGAAGCCCGCGCCTTTCCAGATGCGGATTATCACGAAAATGGCTGGCCACACGTTCGGCGACGAGTAGAAATTTATCGGCTGGCCCCCGAACAGCTCGATGACCTTGTTGATGTAGCCGCCGTCGCTGCCGATAAAGGTCTGAGCGAACATCGCCACGACCACCCAGGAGATGAAGTTCGGGAAGATCATCACGGACTGGCTCACCCTCGTGAACAGCTTTTTGCCGATCTCGGTGAGCATGATCGCAAGCGCCACCGACGCCGCCGTCCCGGTGACTATGAACATCGCGTTGAGGAACAGGGTGTTGAACGTTATCTGTATGGACTTGGAGCCACGGAAGAAGTAGCTGAAGTTCTTAAGGCCGACAAACGCGCTGCCGAAGATACCCTTTAACGGGTTAAAGTCCTCAAAGGCGATCAAAACGCCGACCATCGGGACGTACTTGAACAAAAACGTCAGCAGAACCACCGGAAGCGCCATCATATACAGCAAAAAGTTGGTTTTGATCTCCTTTATGAACCTCATCATAATCTATACTCCCAGGGCCGCATATATCTCGCCCAGCGTCGTGTCCGCGGCGCATACGCAGTCGTCTCCCGCCCCGTAATAGACTCGTATAAGCTCCCCCCGGCGCACGTGCCCGCACGAAAATACCACCCCGCCGAAGAATCCGCCCGTTTCGAAGCTCTCCAGCGGCTCGAGGATGGGCTCCTCCGTCCTGGCGAGAACCTCCCAGGGTTTTTCGGCGTCCAAAAGCAGCGCCCCGAGACAATATCGGTCGTTCTTGTCGGCGCCGTGATATATCTCGACCCAGCCCTTTTCCGTGAGGAACGGAACGCAGCCCGCGCCGATCCTGCCCGAATCCCAACCGCTGTCTTTCGTCTCCGCGACCGCCCTGTGATCCCCCCAGCGGACGAGGTCCGGGGAGGAGGCGATCCAGATGTTCAGCCCGCCGAACCCGCTCGAGGACGGCCTGTGGAGTGCATAGTACATGCCGCCGATCTTTTCGGGGAATATAGTCACATCCTTGTTGTCCGGGTGAAAAATCACGCCCATGTCGCGATAGCCCGCGAAATCCTCCGTCGCCATGAGCCGGGCGGTTATGCCGTATGCGGACGCCGAAAAAAAACATATGTAATAGGTATCGCCTATTTTTGTTACCCTCGGGTCCTCGACGCCGTAGGCCGTGTATTTGTCAAAGGCCGAAATAACGGCGTTGCCGTCCGCTTTGAAGTTGATCCCGTCGCGGCTGCGGGCAAGGCATATCTTCGACACTGAGGTCAGAAGATTCCTGCCGTCTTTTACCTTTATGATCCGGGGATCGGAAAAATCGCAGCCCGGATCGTTCCTGCCGACGGAGAGAACGCCCGTCTTGCCGCTGACGGGATCAAAGGAGGGGATACTGATCTCGCCGCCGCCGGTTTGCGTGAACCTCTCCGCCACGCGCACGAGCAGAACGGTCTCGCCGTTGTAATCCGCCGCCCCCGCGTTGAACGCCCCGATGACCTCGCGGCCTTTTTCCGGGATAAAATCGCCTTTGGTGATAATCGGGTTCTGAGGGTGTCTGGTCATATTTTTATCGGATAGCTCCCGTATTTTTCCCTGCCGTTTTTCATCGCCATGATGTTTTCGTAAGTCGCCCCCACAGTCAGCGAGTGGGACGAGCCCATTATGAACCCGCCTCCGGGCGCGGCTGCCGCGAAGGAGCGCCTGATGTCGGCCTCTATGTCCTCCGGCGTCCCGCCGTGGATGTGCTCGTGCAGCACGCCTCCCCAAAGGGTCAGCCTGTCGCCCGCTTTCTCCTTGAGGCGGGCGATGTCCATGCCCGCTCGCTCCTGTATGGCCTCATAGGCGTCGTTGCACTCGCAGATTTCGCCAATTATCGGCCAGATATGCCCGCAGCAGTGCCGCATGACGTAAAGCCCGAGCTTTTTGCACTCTCCGTAAAGCTTTCGGTGATATTTGTAAATTATTGATCTGTAAACCGACGGGGGAGCGTAGAGATTGGTGGTGTTCCCGAGGTCGCCGACGGACAGCACCCCGTCCACTCCGCTTGCCGCAATGCGCGGAAGCTGCCGCAGAGTTTCGACATATTGATACTCGGCTATTTTTTCGCATATTTTCGGGCTTTCCAGGAGGTTGATCCAACTGTCCTCCTCGGCCGCGCCGAACCTCGGCCACTCCAGCCCGTTTATCGGCGCGATGAGGAAGTGTGTCTTCCCCAATTCTTTCACCGCGTAGTTTATGGCCTCGAATTCGGGAATATCCGGGTTCGGTTCGATCGGGGGGAGGTTTTTCAGCTCTTCCGTTTTTGCGCATACTTCGTCGTATGTTATATCGTACTGAAAATACGCTGTGTTTATCGGGACTTTATACAGATCCCCCGTCACGCTGGACAGCCTGTAAACTCCGCCCGCGCCGTCCTTCCACGTATCTTCGCTGACCCGGATAAACGGCTCGGGACAATAATCCCTCGGAACGACGGGCCAGACCACGGTTATGTCCATCTCCAGCGCTTTGACAAGGTCCACCACGTCATATGTATAGCTCCTGACGACCTCGTCCCGACGCCCTTCCCAATATGCCCTGGTCTCCTCGAACTTGGCGTGGACGTAGCTTTTGCGGCCCAGGATCATCTCGTGGACGTTGTAGTCTATGCAATGCTCGCCCCACGGAACCAAGTCCGGCTCCTTATGGGCGAGCGCCGCGAGTATTCGCTCTTTTGGCGTCATTGTACACCTTGCCTCCGCCGTATTTACGTTAATATTATATATTAGTTAAATCGTTAAGTCAATTCTTAAATTTGATTTATCAGTTGTCTATTTTTTAGTTGACAGCCTGCCGGACCGTATCCCGCTCTATCAGTTTTGTCGCCACGTAGATACGCCGAGGAGGCGCGGTCAGGTTCGCGAGCCTGGCGGTCATCGCGGAAAGCGCCTCCGCCGCCATCGTGGACTTGCTGATCTCCATGGTGGTGAGCGCGCACTTTTCGCCGAGCACGGTGTTGTCAAAACTGATCACGCTGACGTCGCCGGGCACGCTGAGCCCGCACGCGCGAAGTTTCTGCATCAGGAAATACGCCGCCATGTCGCAGTGGCACACAAAAGCGTCCGGCATGACCTCCGGCAGGCCGAAATCCATGGAGTAAAGCCCGGTTTCCTTGTCCACGTTGACGATGACGTTCCTTTCGTCGAAGTTCAGGCCGTATTCCGCCAGAGCCTTCCTGTAGCCGTAAAACCTGTCGGTGACGTTGGATGTGTAGCCCGTTCCCCCGACAAAGCCGATGTTCCTGTGCCCCCTCTCGATCAGGTAAAGACTGACGGCGTAACCGTTGAAGAAGTTGTCAGTCTGGACCGAGTCAAAGGCATATCTGGGCGAGCGGTAGTCTATCGTCACAACCGACGACCCAAGTTCGTTTATCCTGCACAGAAAACTGTCCTCAAATTCCCCCGCCACGTAGATTCCGTTAAAACCGCCGGTTTGGGCGGTCTTAGGCAGAACGCCGCCGCGTTCCTCAGCGTTTGTTATCACGAAGGTGGACAGCTCCTGGTTATGCTTTTGGGAATATTTGTTCAAATAGTAGTAGATGGACGTATAGAAGTTCTCGTTTTCCACGAAATTCCTCTTGAGGACGAAAAAGGCGAATTTTTCGTTTCCGTCGCGATTGGCCGTCCTTGTCATGACATAGCCGAGCTCCCTGGCGGTCGCGATGACCTTCTGCCGCATCTCGGGGCCAATGCCGGGCTGGCCGTTAAGCGCCTTCGAAACCGACACCTTGGATATTCCAAGGCTGTCCGCTATTTCCTGCAAGGAAATTTTCTTTTTAGCCATATGTCACTTCCCTTTGGGACGGTTATTTTTCCAGCCACTTTCCCGTTCTGTTTTCCAGCCAGACGCTGTGATGCGAACGCCAATGCGAACCTTCCTTAATCAGCCTTTCCCCCCGCTGGATTTCGAAACGCACCTGCTCCGGTATGATTTCCTCCAGCCTGTCGAAGATAGTCTGGTCAAGGCCGTTAATGAAGTCCTCAGGGCCGCGGTACCCCTCCAAAACCGCGATCTCCCCGGCCGGGAGCGCGCTCCTGTACAGTACCTTTTCGGGGTTCTCCTTATCCAGAACCAAAAGACCCGCCGAAACACGGGTCTCACCGCCGGCCCAGCGCGCGCCCGCGTAGAGCAGGCACCAGCCGTAATCCTCGAAAAACCGCAAGCTCTTGCCGTCAAATACCATCATATCCGCGTCGAAATAACCCGGCCGGGTGTAAAACGGCCTGACGGCGCGCTCGGGCCCCGCCTTGAACGCAAACTCCCGCGAAACGCATACCGAGCGCGTCTTTTCGTCATTGTACACGCTCCATTCCCAGCCCAAAAGCCTTTCCGGGAAAGACGCGCGGTTTTCCGGGATCCGGACGGCGAGAGCCCTGTGGGCGTCTCTCCGGGCGATGTCGGCCAGGACCTCCGGCGGGGTGATCCGGCTCAGGGTGAAGTCCGCCCTAACGATGGCGGTGTCCCCCGCGCCGGAATAGCATATGAATCTGTCGTCCGCCCCGATTTTGCCTTTTTCGCGCTCAGTCTGCCCGCCCGTGAAGAGTATGAACTTATGGGGAGTCTGCTTTATCCAGCGGCCGTTGCGCGTGTACTCTTCCCAGACCGGGTCGTCTATATCCACCAGCGGCTGCTCGGAATAGTAGAGCAATTCGCCGTTCGCGGCGTCCTTAATCATCAGAAACGGAGCGTAGTGCATCTCCCAGGCGAAGTCGCCGTCCCTGGCCAAGGCCGCGTTGTGCACGCCGTGGCTGATGTCAATGTAGACCTTTTTCCCGTATATGTCGGCTAGGGTCGGCATACCGTTCGGGCCTATGTGGGAGTTGTCGAAAAGCCCGTACCTGGTGCATATCTCCAGCACGCCGAACTCCTGATTGCCGTCGGCGGCGGTTTTGCCAAGTACGCCCTCCGTGTCGAAGACGGCAATGTCGGGGACGGGGCGGCGCATCAGCTGCATCCGGTCCCCGTAGTCGAAAAAGCTCACGTCCGTCTTTGTCTCGGGGCGGCCTTCGATCTGAGGGAACAGCATACGCCGGTTTTCCCCAAACCCGCAGCTTTCCCACTCGCTCTCGTAGTCCCACAGCCTGTGCCATTCCCTTTCCATTTCAGGCACGGGGATTTTTGCGAGTTCAATTGACTTTTCGACCTTTTCGAGAAACTTCCCGACAGCCATTCGCTTCACGCAGTCGTATGCCATGATTATGGCGCCGTCGTGGTAGACGCAGTAGAGATGCCCGCCGTGCTCATAGAGCCTGAAATCGTGCATCGTCTGTATTATGTTTTCGTTCTCCTTTATGTATTCCCGGTACTCCTCCGGAGTCTGCGGAAGCGGAACGGTCCTGGTTATCTTCATGATCGGCAGCGGGAAACGGCAGAGAAGGCTGTCAGCCGTCGCGTCGAAGACCGCGAGGCCCAGCGACGAGCTGAAAACGTCGTTGTCGTCTATTATATAGTGATCCCTGTCCCCGCCGGCCCTGTATCCGAGGAAAACCCGCTCGTCGCCGGTCAGCCTCACCACCGTGGGATTGGTCACGTGATGAGCCTGCCACGTGGACGAATACCGTTCAAAAAGCGGCTCCAGAACCGGCTTTTCAACCTTCGTCATTTTATACTTCAGTTCCATCGGTTCAGCCCTCCTGTTTTTCTCCCCTGAGTTCCCTGAAAAGCCTTATCATCCTCACGTACTTTTCAACCGGGACGTAGTGCGCGATGGAATTTCCGCTTCCGAAGGCGAAGCCGTTGGCTCCGTTTGCGATCTCGAATATCCGCCTGACCTCCTCTTCCAGTTCGTCCGGCCCGAAGCGACAGAGGTCGTTCACGTCTATCCCGCCGAAAATGCCTATCCTGTCGTTGTAAAGCTCCACCCATTTTCCGATGTCCGCGATTGCGGATTCGTTGGAGTGCTTGGCGTCGATGCCGGCTTTCGCGATGATTTCGTCCATCACCCCGAAAATGCAGCCGCAACTGTGGTAAAGCATGGGTTTTCCGTACGAGTGAATCTCTTCGACGATGGGCGCGTAGCCCGGTATGATCAGCTCGTTTATGTCCTCGCGGCTCAGCATCGTGTTGCTCTTGTAGCCCAAGTCGTCGCCGAAGCGGAAGACCCCGTAGCCGTCGGCAAAGTTACGCAAAAATTCCCGCCAGATTCTGAGATTGATCTCCGCCTGCTTTTTGAAAATATCGGCGTAGAGTTCCGGGGCGTCGCTCCTTATGTAGCAGAGATTTGTAAAACCCGTGATGTCCTGCACACACTCGAATATACCGTTTCCCGCGCCGCCGACGGCTGTCATGTCGCCCGGCACCAGGTTCAGAAAGGCTTCATAATGGGGATATGTCCGCTCCTTAAAAATGCCGGGGACGGTATCCCAGGGATACGACCTGAAACTCTCCTTGTCCGTGATCGCGCCTTCGCGCTCGCTCAGGAGCGCTCCGGAGCCGGGCATGTACGATCCGATATTTTGGTCCATGTTGGCGAAGTCATAGCCCATGAAGCGGTAAAATTTGATGAAGCTCCGGTAATACTCGGTAAAATGAGCCATGTCCTGCCCTTTTTCAAGGTTGGCGTAGACGTCCTCCCCGAGGATCAGGTCCATGTGGCGGGGGTCGATGCCGTGCTCGTAAAGCGGCAGCCTGGCGGGCTTGCGGTTGAACGTTGCGTCTATTACGTTCTGAGGGTTGGGGGTAAACGAGGCGTTCATGCGCCGTATCGCCGCCAGATCATCGGCCAGATCAAAATCTTCCATAGTCCACCTCAATGAAATAAATCGCTTGACTTCCATACACGATATGCTATAATATTAAGTAACAATAATCCGTTATCACTTTTGTTACTTAACAAGTATACATTCATTTTTTTATTTTGTCAATAGCGAAAGGAGAAAAACCGTGGACAATGAAAATGACAATGTAAACTCCAATGAAAACTCCAAATCTTTTTTTGGAGACGGCTTTTTTGATTGGCAGCATTCGGGTGAACTGCAGGAGAAGCTCTGGTTTGAGAAAAGGTACGATGAAGACCTTTACTGGGGCGGATTTTCGAGGGCTCCGTTTGACGAAAAAACCTATGTCCCGCCGGACTGGGCCATTTCTGGAATAAGAAAGTACGAGTGCAACCCCATACTCGCCCCGTCCGTGGACGGTTGGGACAGGGGACATTATGGGGGTGGGGTGCACAACGGGTCCGTTCTTAAGAAGGACGGCCTGTTTTATTATATCTACCGCGGCGAATTCGGCCTGACAAAAGAAGAGTGTACAAGGCACGCGACTATAGACTATAAATGCGATGTGGGTATCGCCACATCTCCCGACGGGATCCATTTCGACAAAGACCGGGAGCATAGCCCCATTCTGAGACGCGGCGGCGATGAGCGCTACAGTTTCGAGGATGTTTGCGTCGTCAAAAATGGGGACACATATTACATGTTTCTGAACCGTTGGGATTGGGAAGACATCGTCAATCCGAAGATCTGCGGCATCTATATCGCCGTATCAAAAGACCTTTTCCATTGGGAAAAGGTGGGGCTGGCGTTTCCCGACGCGACAAGGATACACCGCAACGGATGTGTGCTGCAAGACCCGGACAATGCCGCCGTGCGAAACGCGGACGGAAAATTTGTTATGTACATAAACGACGGGCTGGTGGGGCTTTCCGACGATCTTCTGCACTGGGAAAGCGTGGAAGTCAAAAGGACCTGGCCCGGCGGGGAGGGCTGCCTGGCGTTGGCGGATTATGACGGAAACCGCCCGGACAATATAGTGTTGTTCACGGGCGGACACCATACCGGACATTTTTACGCGATAGGGGAGGTGCTTTTATCCAAAAGGAACGTGCTGACGCCCGTCGAGTGGCTACCCCGGCCCGTGCTGTATGCGGAAGATAAATATCTTTTTGAGAGCGGCTATTCCCTGGACGGAAAAATCAAGGTGTCTCATTGGCGGGACACCATTTTCTTCACCGGAATGACAAGGTGCGAGGACAAATATCTGTTTTACTACGGGGGGAGCGAATACTACACCTGCCTGGCGACGGCGGATGTAAAAGGCTAAGGAACTGTCCAGAAATAACATGCACATTTTTTTGAAACGACGAACGCTTCTACGGCGTTTCAAAAAAATATTTGATCAGTTTATTTCTGGACAGTTCCTAAGTCCTGTACTCAGTAATGCAGTATTTTTCCAGCGCGCCGAAGACCGCGTCCAGATTCCCGGCGGGCGTGGGCGGCCACGGTTGGTAACACAGGGAGAGCCCGCCCTCAGGCGCCGAAAGTTTATAGACGCATTCCTTTATATGGCTGTCTATATCCGCCAGGGAACCGTGCACGGTAATGTTTTGCCTGTCGATGTCCAGGTCGATCGCCGCCCTGCCTTTAACTTCCCCGGCTATGTTGTCCAGTCCGTTTACCAGATCCTGAAGGTTGATCACGTCCGCGCCGCTTTTCAGAATATCCTCTATCAGAGGCATAATATATCCGTCGGAATGGAAGTGCACTATGACGCCGGCTTCCTTGACCGGTTTTATGATCCTTCCGTAGCGGGGCGCTATGTACTTCCTGAACTGTGCCGGCGAAAGCATCGGCCCGTTTTGCATACCGAGGTCCTCGGGCGTCAGAATCATATCGGGCCCAAGCTGTATCATCCTTTTGATCAGTTCCAGGTTGAACTCGGTAATGACGTCCAGGACTTTGTCGGCCTCTGGGTTTTCATCGGCCATGTTCAATATGAGATTCTCGTAACCCATCAAATCCTGGGCGCGCAAAAAGGTATGCCCGTGCGGAAGGCCGAGGGCAAAAAAACCGCCGTTATGCTTCGCCTCCTCTGCATAACCCGCAAGGGCGGCCCAGTCCACGGCGCGCAACCCGTCCGATTTGTCCGGGTCCGGGGCGCGAAGCAGGTCAACCGTGTGGGGATCCGTGAGCGGATGGAAGACGACCGCGCCCACCATGCCGGTGTGCTTGGTTTCCCAGACGCAGCCCCAGAAATCGGTATACGGCGAATTCTTTATCAGGTCGGGGTACAGCTTTCCCACATTTTCATGGTTCCTTATCAAGTCGCCTTTCCGGAAGCCGGGAAAGATAAGGGGATGCCTTTCGCAAATGTTGTCCAATTCATCGGGATCGTAACCGAACTCCTCCCAATCCAGAAACGGCAAACCACTGCTTACGGGTATCCGTTCGGGGTATCGCATACGGTACGCCCTGATAATGTTTTCACGGCTGTTCATGACTCCGCACGGCCTTTCATGGAAATCCTGCATATCAAAGTGTTGAAAACCTGTTCAAAAAGCGCTCATTTCGGCCCTTTTTAGTACATTTATTTTGATATTATACCCCATTATCCAAAACTTGTGTGTTAAAAATGTGTTAAATTTTGAAGTTTAACACACCTGTCGATAGAAAGTGCGAGTGATGATTAAAATATGTTCACAAGCGCAAGGAGTCACACCAAGCCATCAGCCTGAATAGCACCGGCGCGACGGCCGCGGAAGGCCCGGCCGCATCCGGGAGATTGTCCGCCGCAAAGAACAGCGCCGCAAGCTCGGCATCTGTGAAAAGATATGGCAGCGGCGCCTTTTCACCTCGAACATCCCATCTGGCAGCACGCAGGCGTCTTGCGGCGGTCAATCTGACTGAGGATCGACGCGACGTCGTCAGGCGACGCGGCGGGGAAAATCCTGCTGCCGCGAATTATTTTGAACGACAATAACTGTTTGTAATCACTCGCGCTCAAACCGCAGCAGGCAAGGTACTCGTACAGTCGTTTCAGGATATTGCAAAGTGAAAATGGCTTGCTTTGCTTGACATGATTTATGTATATGTATATTATATGTATAGGAAGTGTCAAAAAAGACATTATTCGACATAGAGCGAACCGCTCTGTCGCACCCGGCAGGGCATCGGCCGGTATCTACGCGGCATAACCGCGGGAACGCGGCTTTTTCGTTCACGGACGCAATATCCCGCGCGAAAACGCTCAAAAACGGACGCGACCGTTAAAAAACGGATAAGCCCGGGCTTTGACCATATTTTAAGTGGCAGCCGGAAGGGGCCTTCCAAAAGCTTGGCGGCAGGTTGTCACGCGAGGGCGCCGCACGATGAAAAGGGGGAGGTATTAGACGGCGAAGCCTTTTTAAGGGCCGCACAAACAGATCATTATACCGGAGTGCGAAAACATTAGATCCTCTGTCACGTCGTCGGCAAATGTTTTCCGCACCCGGTATAGATATCCGATTTTCTATCCGCCGCACAGTTTCCGCTAATCATCTACTACATAGGAGGATATTTCAATGAAAAAGGTTACTAATATCAGGACAATTACCGCGTTGTTCCTTTCTGTTTTTATTGCCTGCGGCTGCGTTATTTCTTTTACCACGGCCGCGGTTTATGCGGATACGCCGATGCACGGCCTTGGCTGTATCCTGGCAACGCCAAGCGAGATATCCGCAATGCCGAAAGCGTCGGCCCCATCCCTATCAGGACCTCCTCCCGAATCCGTGGACTTGACAAGCGAATTTCCGCCGCCGGGCGATCAGGGCCAGCAGGGCAGCTGCACCGCGTGGGCCGTCGCTTATGCCAATAAATCCATGCACGAGGGGCAGGCGCACGGCTGGTCTTTGTCCACCTCCGATCATCAGTTCAGCCCGGCGTATGTTTACAACCAGATAAACGGGGGCACGGATAACGGCAGCTATATTTCAGACGCCATGAAGCTGATGGTAAGCCAGGGCTGCTGCACATTGAAAACCATGCCGTACAACCAATCCGACTACAGGACGCAACCTAACGCGACGCAAAAGGCGGAAGCGCAAAACTATAAGGAGGCGGGCTGGGCGCAGCTTACCGCCACATCTTCCAAAACCGGAATGGCCCCCGTGAGCACCATCAAAGAGTATCTGGCCGGCGATGACGCCGTTGTGCTTTCCATTCCGATTTACTATAACTATTGGACCTCGAATTCCCCATATTTTGATGAAGTCGGTACATATGTGGGGGGCCACGCGATTTGCCTCGTCGGATACAATGATAAACAGGCCATGCCCGACGGAACCACCGGAGCCTTTAAATTCATCAATTCCTGGGGAACCGGATGGGGCGCGGGCGGTTACGGATACATACCGTACAGCTATATGATGAGGAATGCCGGGCCGTATTCTTCCGGCAACTTTGTGGCGTATGTCATGACAAAGAACACTGTCGCGGCCACAAGCGTGGCGCTGAACAAAACGACGGACAGCATACCGGCCGGAAATACAGACACCCTTATCGCTGCCATAACCCCCTCAAACGCGAACCAAGCGACAATCTGGACCTCCAGCAACACGGCCGTCGCCACGGTGGCCGACAACGGAGTGGTAACGGCGGTATCGCCCGGAACCGCGACGATTACCGTTATCACGGTTTACGGCGGCAGGTCGGCCAAATGCACCGTTACGGTTACTGCGGCCGCGTCTGTTTTCACCGTAACCTTCAACGCCAACGGCGGCAGCGGGACGATGGCCAACCAGACATTTAACAGCGGCGTCGCCCAGGCCCTTACCCCCAACGCGTTCACGCGCAGCGGCTATACCTTCCTCGGCTGGTCAACAAACAGCGCGGCGGCCACGGCGACATACACGGACGGACAGAGCATATCCGTTTCGTCAAACGTCACCCTCTACGCCGTGTGGCGCAACAACTACGGCATACAGCTAGACAGAACCGGCACCTATGTCTTCGCGCCGGTAGCCGTGAACAATTACGAGCCCGAGGGGAATATTCTCAACGTCAAGGTTACCAATACCGGCAGCCAGCCTACCGGGCCGATCACCGTCACAAAGAGCGGCGCGAATCCGAACGCCTTCATGATGATGGGGGCCTCGGATTCGTACAATCAAGTGACGATGGACAGCATAGCCGCGGGCGGCTCTGCGAACTTCACCATCGCCCCGACTTTCAGTCTGGCGATTGGCACCTACACGGCCACCATAACGTTCACCGGCACAAACGGCATATCTGCCGCATTCAACGTGAGCGTTACCGTAAACGGTTACGCCATTACCCTCAGCCAGACCGGAACCTACACCTTCCCGGCGGTAAACGTTGGATATACCGCCCGTACCGCCGTGTCAACCACTATAACCAATAAGGGCA
>Ga0209629_10000911_pt1 | contig 17555 bp, 18 predicted proteins | sample TergutCu122P5_FD_187286 | JGI IMG/M metagenome (GOLD analysis project Ga0209629, IMG submission 187286) | Cubitermes ugandensis P5 segment gut microbial communities from Kakamega Forest, Kenya - Cu122 P5 (SPAdes) (version 2) | ecosystem: Host-associated > Arthropoda: Insects > Digestive system...
AATTGCGCTTAAAGCAGTTCCAAACCCTGTACGCAAAATACATTACCGACCAGATGACCATGCGGCTCGACGACTTTGTTGTTCCTGTCTGGGGCGAAGGACACAACCTCTATCCGCAGGAAATTTTTTCAACGACATCCGAAAACAAGCTGCTGCCCGAAGTCATCCGAAAACAGGTCAAGTTTTTGTTCGGAAAGGGACCGAGGTTGTACCGGGAAGTCATACAGGGCGAAGGCGAAAAGCAGCGCCGGGTAAGAATACCGGTCGAAGTTCCGCAGATTCAGGACTGGCTCGATTCGTGGGAAGATAACGGATTTGAATCCTGCTGGGATTACCTCATAAATCTGATTACCGATTATTATTATGTGAATACATGCGTAAGCCGCTTTAATTTCTCAAAAACGCGCCGGTTGGTCGGGCAGATGAATATGAGTAAAGCGCTTCCGATTATATCTTTAAGTTACATAGGTTCAGACACGGCACGGTTGGCAACCAAATTAGACCCGGTTGTTAACAGAATTACAAATAAAGATTGCAATTTTGTTATCGTCGGCGACTGGATGAACCCTAACCGTTTCGGATATGAAGTCTATAATCGTTTCAATCCGGCGGAACCGTTCCGCTATCCGACTGCAATAGCTTTTAACTCAGAAAAGACTTTCACGAAAAGCGTTTATGCGCTGAATAACTGGTTCAAAGGATTGTATGAATGGATAAAGGCATCAAATTTATCCCCGCAGTACCTGAACAGCTATCTGCGAAATGCCCTCAATGCCCACGTTCACGTGATTATTCCCGGAAGCTGGTACAACAAGCAAAAAGAAATACTTCAGCAGATTTGCATTGAAAATATATCCGGCGATGTAGCCGTTCAAACTGAATATAAGGGAATCAAACTGATTGATGAATCCGGGAAGAAAATTCAGTTTTACGAAACGATGGTTGATCAGCTTATCGCCAACGAACTGAAGGCAATCGGCTCCATGATGACCGGCGAAGGCAAAAATCAGGGAAAAATGTGGGCATCAACACGCTGGGGACAGGAAGATGGTTGGGAATTTAAGGAATTTCCAAGCAAATTTAAAGAGTATTTTGATTCCGTTCTTAGTTTGGACAAACGAGCTGATCAGGTAATACTCGCCGGCAAAGGCATCAATTCATCCATTACGAATGTCGAAAACGACGGCGTCATCAGCAAGTCAGGCAGCGAAGTGTATTACAACTATCTGATTTATGTGGCTTCGCTCACGCTTGATGAGTATTTTGTACTCAAAGAAATCAACCGCGCAATACATCTCAATTTCCCGGAAGCGAAAAAACAGGGAATCAAACTCGGATTTTGGATTGACATTCCGGCAAAGCTTCAGGATACAACTCCCGCCGATCGCCCGGCGCAAACGGCGACTGCGGACACTAAGTCTAACCTTCAAAAAACTCAAGAACAGCAATAATTAACAATAATATTAACATTAAAAAAAATTAGACATGAATGATTTTAAACAACGGTTAGAAACCGAACGTAAAGAACTCGATGAGAAATTAAACAAATTAGACAATTTCTATTTGAGTGAAAAAGTAAATGAGATTGATCCAATTCAAAAGTCTCTGTTAAACATCCAGAGTACAGCAATGTACACGTATTTGAAATGTTTGGATGAAAGATTATCACGACTGTAATCAATGATACGGATCCCATTTAAACGCGACGGCTTTGCCACCGAAATGAAGCCAAAGATTTCGGGCAACAATCTTTCCCTCGAATACGATAACATCGAATCGAGCCTGATGAAAATCGGCGCCGACATTGCGCGGACGCTCCCGCAAAAACTCATCGATCGGCTCGTCGATAATTATTCGGTGGAAAACGTTCCGGAACCGGATGCAACGGCGCTCGATTATCTTCAGCGTGCAATGCTTCATTTTGCCGTTTATGAACATCTTATTTTCCTGATTACCCGTGTCAGCAACGACGGCGTGACGGTCAAGAAAAACGATGACGAAACTACCGCCTATAAGTACCAGACCGATGAACTGAAAAACAAACTGATTACAACCGCCTGGTTTTGGATGAATCTTCTCATACAGTTCCTGAACGAACACTTGGATGATTTCTCCGAATGGGCGGATAGTGATCAGAAGAAAGCGCTTGACGAACTGCCGATTGATTTGAACGATTTCAACCGATGGGTAGGTGTGGCGTTGGCAGGAGGTGAATATTTTATGATGTGTGCAGGTTGGATCATCCGGGAAGTGTGGATTGACTGTGTCCGCTCCCGCTTTCCGGATCCGACTAAAACCGATGCCATTGCCCGTGCCGTCTGCTACGAAGTGATGGGACGAGCTACTCTTCGACTCGCTTATTCGGCGCTCCCGGAACCTATCCGCATCGACATCGACAACGAGATGAGTAAAAACCATCGGGCGCAAGCCGATCAGTTTATCAAAGAAAAAGTATCCGGTATATTTCTCGGTAAAGCAGATATATATTGGAAAGCGCTTGACTTGGAAATCAAGAAAAAGGAAATGGAAGAAAACCGGAAGAATGCCGGCGATCGTCCGCTCCCTGGCGAACGGAATTTTACAGAAAGCGATAAATTTTTCTACACATGAAAACTATCCAATTGAATAAACAAGGGGATTCATCCCCTTGTCAAATAGACCTCCCCGACTGCTGGGAAGATTTATCCTACAAGGAAAAAATCTTCACCTTCGGCATCCTGGCGGAACTCTTTGCCGGCAACCTTACGCCCGAAATTGCCCGCCTGAAAATGCTCGTCGAATATACCGGCTATAAGCCTTCATGGATACAAATCATACGGGAAGCGCTCAGGAAAGACACTGAACAGCGAGAGATTATCAATTTCAATCTACTGAGGTTATCCGAAGAATTGACTTTCGCTTTTACGGTCGAAGAAAACCGAATTATTCCCAATCATATTTTCAAAAAAAATCCGATATCATATATTCAAATCGGTCGAACTCGGTACCAAGGTCGCCGGTTTGAAAACGATGTTATCTGCCGAACCGACATCACCGCCCGCGAGTTCTCGGATTGTTTCGACATCTTTGCTGCATTGCAGGGAGAATTAGCTGATGCCGATCGTTTCGATTGCATCAATCAGATTTGTGCTATTTTTTTTCCGAAAACAAACGATTATACTGCTAATCTTGTTTCGACGCATAACGCTAAAATGCGCTACGTACATCCTGCTGTCAAGTTTGGAGTTATCTTCTGGTTTACCGGAATCGTTAAATATTATACGGAACATCCGGTATATTCCCTGTTATTCAAAAGCGAAAAGCAGCAGGACAGCTCCGGAGAAAAAATTCGTCTGGGAATGAACGAAATTACGCTTACGCTTAAGAAAGAAGGCTACGGAACGCCGGAAACCATGAACCTGAACGACTATTTCGATGCACAAATCAAACTCCTGAAAGATATGATTAACAAAGCGATCGCCGATGGAGTGAAGCCCGAAAAGATTTCCGAAAAAACGGGAATTCCTGTTTCAACAATTCAAAAACTTTCGTAATATGAGTGAAGATTTAATTATTAAGTTGTTCCGCTACTTTTCGCGGTTTGTTCCGGTCGATGTCCTGAAGGAAACAATGATTCAGCCCGACCGCTCCCGCCTTCCGGGATATTCCGAAATTCAGGCGGAAATTCTTGCGGACACTGTCGATCCGCTTCAAAAAGTCCGCATTCCGTTCATCGAAAAATTCGTTTTCTCGGTCAACGAAAAATTTGTTTCGGAAAAGATAAAAAATTCCAAGGGCTTCATACTCTTTGTGGAATACGGGAATATGGAAGTTGATTTCATGCAGCCGAACGGAATAAAGGAATCGATTGCCGTAACCGTTGCGCACAATTTCAGCGATGCGAATAACGACAATCTGAATGAAGTGCTGCTGATGAGCCGCTGTCTTGACATTTTGCTGCTGATCCTGCGGCAGATGACAGCCGATCAGGGACAGTTGGACTTCTGCTCTTCGATCGAACTGATCACCATGCCTGTTGATATCCGTGTGATCGATTCCGTTTCATTCTACGGCTGGGGGGGCTGGTCGGCAATGTTTCAAAATTCAGCGACGATAATGATATGACGCTCAGGGAACGGCAGGACGAATTTATTGCCGACATGGCATTGTTCGATAATTGGAACGATCGTTTTAATTACCTAATCCAGTTGTCGGATGAACTTCCGGCTCAATTACCGGAATCACTGCAGGCGTTTCGTATTGAAGGATGTCAAAGTAAAACCTGCTTTAAGGCATACGTTAATGAAAGCGAGTTGATGGCTTACGGCTGGAGCAACTCGGCTGTTATGGGCGGAATTATTTCGGTTGTGATGAATATTTTCAATCTTGCGGACATGGATGAGCTTCGAAATACCGATATAGACTTTCATATCAAATCCGGATTGATCGACAATCTGACGCCGATGCGCCGGGCGGGTCTGGAGGAAATAATTCGTCGGATAACTGTCCTTTACGAATAGGGGTAAATCGATGAAATTTGCAGGAAAAAAGGTTATGGATATCAAAACAATTATTATGGAAGGCACTGCAGCCGTTATAGGCGCGGCTGTTGCCTGGTTCCCGGGAAGACGCAAAAATAAGGCTGATTCAAAAAAACTTGAATATGAGAATTTACAAACGATGCTTTCTACTTACAGAACCGAACTTGAATCCATGGAGAAGAGAATTACGGATTATGTAGCTAAAATAAACGAGTTGGAACAAAGAGTGGACATGCTGAGTCATGAAAACAGCAATTTAAAAGATAAATTAGCCGCATTTGAAAAGAAATACGGTAAACAAACAAAAACAACAAAATTAAATCGTGATGGAAATACATAACAATTTATTAAAAGCATTTCTTCCGAATTCGACGGAAGCAAACAGGCAAAAGTATATCCCCTATTTGAACAAATATATGGCGATGTACGGAATTACGACGGAAAAGCAAATCGCCGCATTTTATGCCCAGATAGGACATGAAAGCGGTTATTTAAAATTTCACAAGGAATTGGCTTCCGGCGCTGCTTACGAAGGGCGCAAGGATTTGGGCAATATCTATCCCGGAGACGGGGTAAAATACAAAGGACGCGGACTGATTCAGATAACGGGTCGCGATAATTACACGAAAGCGGCAAAAGCGCTCGGAATCGATTTGGTAAACAAGCCCGAATTATTGGAGCAGCCGGAGTGGGCGGTAAAGTCTGCCTGCTGGTGGTGGCATAATGTGGGACTAAACAAGCATGCGGGATGAAAAATTTATTTATATTATCGGTGGTTGCAATTTTATTTTTGTCCTGTGCAAATAAAGTTGCACGAATTACGGAAATCGATCCCGTTAAGACGGTTGAATTGCATTGGAACGATCCGGGCATCAGGGACACGACTTTCACCGTATCCGCAACCGTTAAAGATTCGATTATCTTGAAGCGCCTGCGGGCTATCGAGGACAGCCTGATTTACGAAAAGTTTAAGTCAGACAGTTTGTATGCTGTGTTTCAGAGAGACAGCGTCTATAAGGAATTTCAGCAGGACAGCATAAATTTCCGAAAGATTACAAAGATAATCAACGGCGGCTATAACGGATGGAATGATCGCTACAGACTTTGGCTCAATGCGCGGGAAGTTATCAAACAACACAATGACACGATAAGAAAATGATACAGAATATTTTTTCATATTTTTTGCATATATTAATCTTGGACAGGGGATATGTGCTTAACAAATCCAACGGGAAAATACATGCCCGTGCCTGTAAATGGATCGACAATATGTCGGATACGCAAAGAATAACGGAAAATGAAGCCAAACGGCTTTTAAAAAACTCTTCGAAATATAAAATTGCCATCTGTTGCAGGGACAGTATAAAAGTATGAAAGAGGATTTTAAAAAATATTGGCTGATTTACGTTATAGCTCTATTATTAGGTATAATTGCAGGCTTATTATCGGGCTGCGGTACCGTAAAAAAGCAAACCCGGCTGTATGAATCACATATATCAACCGTCAGTTCCGAAGAGCAATCAACCGGTCAAACCGTAAAGAGTAATGAGGCGGAAAGCCGATCATTTACGGAAACCGTCTCCACAACGGTCAGTTTTTACAAGCCCGACGAAATAAGCGATTATGATAAGATTCTTACCAAAATGCGGGAAAATAATGAGCCGTATTCGGATATCGGCATCGTAAAAAGCATTACCGGATCAAATACTAACAGACATGATACTCAAGTCATAAAAACAATGGAACAGAGTAATACATCCGTAAATAAAGCAAATAAAAGCAGTAATGAAATAAAAGTTGAAAAAACAACATTAACGGTTACGCAATCGTTTTGGGATAAGTTTAAATGGTATTTGATAACCGGCGTCGCAATTGCTTTGGCGGCAGTATTTTTTACCGTAAAAAAGAAAATATTTTCATTTATTCCGAAAATTTAATTTTTTTCATAAGCGAACGTTTTTTTTATCCGAAAAGATTTTTTGGGTTTTGTTTCCTCCCTGCTTGTGAAAGCCGGGAGGTTTTTTATATAATAAATGTTAAATCTTTCGCTTTCAATAAAAATAGTTGGTGAAAAATTTGGATAGTAAACATTTGTTTACTATCTTTGTATTGTCAAACTGAAAGATATTTGAAATGTTGAATCAAGATGAGCTAAAGGCTCGCATAGAAGAAGAAGAAAAAATTATTCAATTCTATGTCCGGTTTGAGAAGGAAATTAAAAAGATGACTTCCGAGCGGGAATGGGAGAAAGAAGTTGATGAATGTCTTGACATTCTGATTCCACTCTATCTGCTATTGAAAAACTAAAGGCAGCTCTTCCGAGAGCTGCTTTTTATTAACATAAAAAATGAATTTTATGAGTGCAAGAGATGAAATCGAACAATTAAAAAGAGAATTTATTTCTCTTAATACCGAACAGGAAAAACAGGCATTTGACAGTAAGTTTCGGAATCATTTAGCTTCCAAATCCGAAGAAGAAAAGAAAGAATTTGCCGATGCGTTTGTTAATTCCGCTAAGGAAGATACGAAACGAATAAAGAAGTTTTGTAATGAAGTTACCATTCGCATGAAGTTGGAAGATATTCTTGATATTGTTTCAATGACATACATCGCAAGAGAGTATTTTCATAAAAGCAAAAGCTGGTTTTCCCAAAAACTAAATGAAAATATTAAAAACGGAAATTTGACTTCTTTTACTGAAGAAGAGATAAAAACACTGTCATTTGCTTTGGAAGATATAAGTAAAAAGATAAATGATACGGCTCGTTTAATAGCATGACGTATCTTTTGGTTTGACGACCGCCCCGGTTCGGCTTCATTCCTTGCCGGGGTTTTTCCTGATATTTTGCAATTCAAAAAATATTAATTATATATAAAAACAAAATTTAAATTGTATTTCAAAATGAAAAAAATTGTGTTGGTAGCCTTGATGGCGGTAGGTTTAGTTGTGTTTATGTCATGCTCAAAAAAAGATTATGAAAAATCTATTGTAGAAAAAATTTCTACTGAAATAGGATCTGTAACAAAAACAATGATCGATGACCAACCTCATTTATATATTTGGGGCGATGTTTCTCTTCCTTATGAGTCAAAATTAAAAGAAATAATTGATAAAGAATTAGGTATGCTTCCGACTAAAACAACAGGAGGATTAGCCTCTGATGAAACTTTTACATGGGAAACTCCAGATTATACAGTTTTACTTGAAAAGTCAGGAAAAAAAGTTGAAAATGAAAAAGTTATGTTAGAGGTAAAATTATTTTATACAACAAAATAATAATTCTAACTTATTTTTTAAAAATTTCAAAAACCTTGTTTCCTAATAAAAGTAAGTATAAAATTGATACTACATATTGATGTGCAACATTAATAGAATCTTAGACGGCATGACCGTAAATGAAGCGATCTTCCGATGCGGAGAGTTGCAACTGCCTTTCGAACAGGTTGTGCGATTGGTTTCCGAATTGGAACCGATTAATCAAAAGCAACTGCTTACCGATTTGGAAACTCCGGGATCCGCCGAGTACGACCGGTACCGGGCGGGTGTAGCCGAAGGCATTCTTCGACTGAATGTCTGCCTGGAATCCGATATTGAAACCGATCAAAAGGATGCATATAAAAGTCTTTCGGCGGAGCGTCGCCGGCAGGCGCTGGATGAAAAGATAAAAGATTTGTTCGGAAGCTGAAAAACAGCTATATTTGCAGTATGACAGGAATAATAATTCTCATATCGATTTTAACGATTTATCCGCTTTGGCTCTTCATTAAGCTGAGCCGATACGGACAAAATATTTTACGTCCGAACTTTGAACGCATGAAACGTATAGTCGATGAGTGGACAGGATTCACTTATGACGGCTACTTTGCCTACAATCGTCCGGGCGGAAAGTTGATTTATTACTCCCTCCTTTTCTATTTAACGGGATTAATTTTATTTATCACTGTTTGCAGCCTCGTTCGTTGAACGGGGCTTTTTTGTCCTTTACCGAAACCGTTTCTTCTCTTATTTTCGCTGCATAATCAAATGCAGCAATGATTACCGAAAATTCCGTTAAAACAACGTTTATCGTTAATGAATTAAGACGGCAAACCGATCTTATGTACAAGCGTTTGCTTGCACGTTTTGTTGATAAACTTCATTCCCGGACAGGCATTACCGAAAAAGCACTGTCAAGTCCGAACTATACTATTACGGCATCCGGCGAGCAATTTCAGATTGTTGCTCTTGTAACCAAACAGCTCCGATTTCAGGATATGGGCATAAGAAAACTGTACACCCGCCCGATGCATGCAATGCTGTATCGAAATGTCCGTGAAAATCTGCAATACGGACTGACAGAAGAGATCAAGACAAAAATTATCAATGAAATAAGTCAATCAATTGAATCTTAACTATGGCAGGCAAATTAAAAGATGATCAGATAAGAATAATTCTCGACGTCGAAGCCAAAGGCGTACAGGCGAAATTACAGCAAATCACTGCCGAAACATTACGGTATTCGGATGCCAACAGGCAAATGAATAAAGAGATGAAAGATGCGGAAGCGCAAATGAAAGCTGCCGAAAAAGCGATGCTGCAACTCGAAAAAGCAGGAAAAATAAATACCGCGGCTTATAAGGAAGCGAAAGGAACATATGAATCCGCAAAAGCGGAAGTTGCAGATTACAAACAAAAGGTGGAAGCAAATACCAAAGCCATTGCCGACAATGATAAGCAGACTAAAGAAATCATCAAAACGATGAGTATTCAGGACATGACCATGTCGCAACTGAAGCAGCGCGCCGCTGATCTGCAATTACAACTGAATAATACTTCGCAATCATTATCTACCGATGCATATAACAAGCTGCAAAAAGAACTTACTCAGGTAAACGACCGGATGTTCACCGTAAAAAATGCCGGAAAAAGCATGCTGGATCAATTTGCCGCAATGAACAACCCGGTCGGAAGTGCAGCACAAGCTGTGCAAGGGTTTGGGCAGGCATTGAAAGTTCTCATTACTAATCCTGTCGGAGCAATAATTATGGTAATTGTTGGAGCATTTATGTTATTAAAAGAAGCAATTACCCATAATGGAGAAGCAATGAACAAACTCAATCAAATTCTTGCACCGTTCAAAGAAGGATTTGAGATATTAATGACCTTGTTCGGAAAATTAGCTGATTTCTTGATGAATGTTTTATTGAAAGCCTTTGAAAGTTTAATGAATGGATTAATAAATGTGGCAAAATTTTTCGGAATAAATACTGACGCATTGGAGAAATTTAACCAAAAAACCAGAGAATCGATCGAACTTGAGAGGGAAAGACAGCAATTGGAACGTGACGCTCAGGCAGATATCATTAAAAATGCAGAAGATCAACAAAAAATAGCTGAACTAAGAAATCAATCGAGACAAAAAGATAAATTTTCTGCCCGGGAAAGGTTAAAAATGATTGATGAAGCAGATAAATTAGAGAAAGAAGTTTCCAACAGAAATGTAAAAAGAACCACTGATGACTTAAATTTCAAGATTAAAAAATATCAGCTTGAAGGTAAAATTGCGAAAGATCTTTCAGCTGATAAAATAAAGATGATGCTTGAGGAAGGAAAAATATTGGGAACGCTGACTGAAGATCAAAGAAAGGAATTAGTTGGCTTATATGCTGCCGTTACGAATGCTTCAACCGAATATTTTAAAACTACCCAAAGATTGCAATCGCAACGTGTAAGCGCATTGAATGAAATAAATAGAGAAGCTTCCGCCGCCGCCAAAGAAGCCCTTCAAAAACTCTTGCAAGCAGAAGATGACGCCCTGAATCAATCCATAAACACTCAAAAGGAAGCCCGCCTGCAGGGACTTATTACCGAAAAAGAATATAACAAAGCAGTTGAAAGATTAACCGCGGAAAGTCTAGAGAAAAAACTCGCCGTCAAGGGGCAGGAAAAAGACAAGTATATTCAGTTGGAGGGTCAAATTCTCGACGCTCAAATCAAGCGGCAAACGGATGCCGACAATGAGTTACTTACCGAATTGACCAAGGCAAAAGACAATCAATTGGCTTTGCTCGATTCGGCAAAAAACGAGCAATTAAAGCAGCTTCAGGAAACAGAAAACGATCAGAAAATTTATGCGCTGCGGGCTGCCGAAATTGAAGCGGAAGCGGCAACAGCGCGTGAAGAAGTAATTCGCGCCTTCGGAGACACGATACGGGATACAGAGTTTAATAATGCCAAAATCAGGGAGGACGCTATTGAGAAAAACGGCAACGAAATAATTAATGCTGAAAAGAAAACTTTGCAGCAGCAGGCAGACCTCCGAAAGCTGTATGCCCGAACAACCGCCGATTTCGAGCGTCAGTATAATATAAAATCGCTTCAAGAAAGAATGAATGATGAACTTCGCATTATTGAAGCACAGCATGATACTATTGATAAGATTACCGGTAAGCGACTTCTTTCGGATGAAGTTTACGAATTAGCTAAAACAGCAATTGTTAAGAAATATGAAGATGAAAGATTAAAAATCAGGCAACAATATGGTATCTCTAATTTAAAAGAACAATACAATGCCGAACTTGAATTATTGAATGAAAATTATCAAAAGGGACTTCTTTCCGAAGAAGAATACCAACAGGCATTATTAAATCTAAAACTCAAATATGCCGAGCAATATGCACAAAAAGCCGGCGAACTCGCCAAAATCGGATCCGATACCGTAAAAGCATTTTCCGAAGCGGAAACGGCAACGGTCAGCGCCGAATATACCAAGCGCCAATCCGCACTGACCGAACAATACAATCAGGGAATTATTTCAAAGGAAGATTATAACAAGCAAAAAGAAGAGCTTGATTACGAAGAAAAGAAAAAGACGCTGGATATCCAGAAGAAATATGCCGACGTCAATTTTGCCATTCAGGTTGCCGATATCATATCGTCGGGAGCCGTCGCTGCAATAAAAGCCTTCAGCGCAATGGCGTCGATTCCCTTTGTCGGTCCGGCTTTGGGAGCGGCAGCTGCCGCTCTTGTCGCGATTACGACGGCGTTGCGGGTTAAGCAAGCCAAAGCCGAACGCGATCGCGTGAAGGCAATGACGCTGGAATCTCCCGGCGGCGGTACCGCAGCTCCTCAAACAGGAGAAATCCGATTGAAGGAAGGTCTCGTCGAAGGAGGCCCGAATATGTCGGGCGGCGGATTTACGAGCCCCGGACCCAAGTATGAGTCTGCCGGAACTTTGCCGGTTCATCACGGCGAGTATGTCATCGCAAGCGACGAACTGAAGCATCCGGCAATTATGGATATGGCACGCTCTATCGAGCAAACGCGATTGAAAAGAATCGGAAAGCGTTCCGTTCCGGGATTCGCCGAAGGCGGCATCAATAATTCGAATAAGACGGATGAAGCTGCCATCAGCGCTGACGGAAAATTAATGAGCCGTATGCTTATTCTCCTCGATCGACTGGTTGCCGGCGACATAAATGTTACCGCCAATTACGGAATCACGGAAATGGAAGCCGAGCAAAAGCGGAAAGCGGAAGCGGAATCTAAATTTACGAAGTCATGATAACGATCAGAAAAACAGACGGCGGAGAAATCTTCGATTTACCTCGGGATTACGTAATTGAGGCGGAAAAGAACAATCCCATGTTTTCCGATAAGGGAAGCCAAACCGTTCCCGTAAATTTTCCGACAACAGACAAAAACAACCGACTGTTGAATTTCCCGCAGCGGATCGATCGCTCCGATCGGCAGGAAGAAAACGTCGGCGTGATCGTCGAAACCGGATCCGTGCAGCAGAAAGGACTTCTTTCCGTCAATTCGGCAAGTAAAAAGGTTATTTCGGCAAACATCGGCTATGACGAATCCGAAATGTATGCCGTAATGAAAGACATGCAACTCGGCGACATGCCGATTCTGAACGATCCGGAATTTATAAAATCATTCGGCGGAAACAACTTATCGGAAAAAACCAATTCAATGCTGGCTCATCTGACTGCGGTCATGAAGGAACAAATTTCGGCGGAGTATTGTATTTTTCCCATTGTACTGAATACGGAATATTTTGAAATATTGAATAATATCAATTCGGGTAATCTTACTGTAAATACAAATGTATCAAAAGGAGAATTGCTGGCGCTTGAAAAAAGAGTAATTGTACGGTCGGAAGGAGGAGAATCTATCAATATAACGGTATTAAAAGGATACGGCGTATCTCCTTTTTTGAAAGTTTACCGGATACTTGAAATTATTTTTAAAAATTTCGGATTTACCTTGGTTGAAAATCCGTTTAAGGAACACCGACAATTGAAAAAAGCGGTTGTATTGAACAACACCGTTGATGCGATAGTAACCGGTACTCTTTATTACAGGGATTTAATGCCTGATTGTTCCATCAGTGATTTTTTGGATGCTTTATATGCAAAGTTCGGAATGCTTTGGTTTATCGATTCCAATTCACGAACTGTACGCATCCGGTTTTTAAAAGATATTGTAAATCCTGCAGGAGACCTCGAATCGATCGATCTAAACAGAATGAAAACCGAAGAGCCGTTGATTTCATTTTCACCCCCCAAGCAGTTGAGATTGAAAATGAATCGGGAGTTTGAAAATTCCAAAGTCTTATACGACACAATGGAAGAGTTTCTTGAAAGGTATAAATATCAGTTTAACGGAGGGAATGCTGCAACTCAACGGTTTGATGAAAAATACTCGCGATATAAAATAATAAATGTTTTTAAGCTCTTCAGCAATAACCCGAAAGAAGCATACTTTTATTCATCCGATTTTTTCGATTGGGATAAAAAAATGGCAAATACAGCATATGAAGATATTGAAATGAAAGATTTATGCATTCCGATATCGAATTATGACCTCTTGACAATACCGGAATATTCGGTGAATTTTAAACATAAATATTCCGATTTTGTGATCGGAGGAGAAATCCGGGAAGAAAAAAACAATCCTGCAAAGTTGGCATTTATTTTTTCTTGGGGTTTGTTTCAGGATGGGACGCCGATGAATCCTTTTTATTATTCTTTTGCTTCTCAATTTAATAGAGATAATAAAGGAAATTTCATCAATGATAAAACAGGCGTTAAATATGATATTTCTCTTACTTGCAATCGGGAAGACGGATTATACAACCGGTTTTGGAAAGAATACGATGCTTTTATTCGACATTCCAATCAACAGGTAACCTGTAATTTGCACCTGACTGACCGGGACTTTATCGACTTTAGACCGGACGAAAAAATATTCATAAATAATCAGCCGCTTGTTGCCGAGCAAATAAAGCATTCATTTGATGATACCGGCGATCAAATTTCGGAGTCTAAATTCAGAACGCTTTGTCTTATGAAGCCGTTTGATCTTACAAGTGAACAAAAAATTCCTGAATTTGGTCCTCAACTATATTATTGGGCATATACGGAAACGGAAACGAATCCTGTGCCGCCATACCCACCGAATTTTTTATATCCAAAGCCTACTGAATTTATATTTGACAGAAAATATTATACAGTAAACGGAACAGAATATCCCATTGCTTATGTTTCCTGTCTTCCACCGACAGATGATCAATTTAAGGCAAACGAAACGAGAATTTACCAATATACGAAAAAATACAATATGGTCGTACTCAGCGTATTTGCCACTGAAGTAGATATGTCTATCACCTCCATAGTTACGGTAACTTTTTATCCGGCAAAAGTATGATAACAATCACAAAACATCCGAGCGAATACAGTTTTTACGTGAATCCCGTTGTATTTGAAGTATTAACCGACACAGACGATCCGGTTTCCGTTGATATTACAATCGCAGGCAAAACCTATTCGACTACATATTACCCGTTCAAGTTATCGCAAGGCTCCTATAAGATAAGCATGAACCTTTCCGATTTTCTGCGTTTTGATAATGCAGTTACGATTTCCGACGCCGGCATCATTTCGCCTATACAGGGATTTTCCGTTCCTTTTCAGGTTAAAATAGGAACAGGCTATATATTTAACGGCAAAGCGCTTCGGGGCGGAATAAGTAATGAGGCATTCCGAAAATTGGACGAAAACGGCATGGATATGTTTACTTTCCGGTTGGCGACTTCTTCCGAACAATTTCTGTTTACGACACGTACAAACGGAAAAGAAATCCGAATAAGAAAAGCCGAATTGTTTCCGTTCGTTTTCCGCCATCCGGGAGTACCTATTGTTTTCAGGAATGAATCCGGTACTCAAACATGGACGCCGGCACAGGCTGCAGGAACGTTTTGCGTCATGAATATTCAAAATGTATTGAAACAGCTTACTTCAGATACAAAACTCATCGGCGTTTTCCCGAATGATGTATATGCCTTTAATTTTGTTTTGATTTCCGAAAAGCTTTCGGAGGAAAAATACTTGCTGAAATTCAGAAACTCTTTGGGCGCTTTCGAGATGGTCGAAGTAACAGGGCGTGCGATGCATGCTCCCGAGTTTGCCGAAGAAAATCTTTGGCAGACAATGTCGGACTTCGATTTCTATGAAGAACGCCGGTCGCGGATAAAAGCAAAAGGAGTGATTGAAGTTGAAACAGGCTATCGGGAATGCGGGGAATTTCCTTTTATCACGGATTTGATTCAATCGGACGAAGTCTATTTTATCTATCCGGACGGCGATTCGTTCCGCTGCCATGTGAAAGCCGACAGCGTTCAATATCGAAACCTGATGACCGAACCGACTTCCGTCAAGTTGAAAATAAGAATGATTACCGATGAAGAATTTACTACTCCGAAAATCGATTTTTCACCGGAAGAAGTTTCCATCATCGCAGATCCGAACACTGTCGAATTTTTCGGAACCAAAGGCAGTAAATATATAAAAGTTAAAATAAAAGCGCCTTCGGATTCTTATTCGATCATCGGAATACCAAGCTGGATGTCGGTCTCGGATAAAACAAAAGACGGATTTTATATAAACGTCGATGAAAATCCGACTTCAGGTGTAAGAACCGCCAAAATCACTGTACAAATAGATTGGTTTCCAGATGTGAAATCCGAGATAGATGTATTGCAGCAAATATGGGCGGATTATTCGGAGGACTATTCAAACGATTATTCAACAATTATTAATCAAAATATACAGCAATGACAAAACAGGAATTAATCAATTATTTTAACGGGATAATTGTTCCGAACGGGCAAAAAAATATTGATGCATCCAAGCATAGAGCAGCCGCGTTGGGAATTATTAACGAACTTTTTGATAAAACGGACAATCTAAAGGTAATTATAGATACAAAGGCTGATCAGCAATCTTTAGTAAATTTTATTAATGATATGGCAACCGTATTAGTCCAAAAAGCCGACAAAACTACATTGGACGATTATCTGAAAAAAGTTGCACTTGCGCAATCAACGGGTACGGCAACGGACAACGCTATGAGCCAAAAAGCTACAAGCGACGAATTGGCGGTAAAAGCAAAAACAACAGACTTAGACAATTACGTCAAGAAATCTACACTTGCGCAATCAACAGGTACGGCAACGGACAATGCGATGAGCCAGAAAGCCGTCAGCGATGAATTGGCGTTAAAAGTGCCAAAAACCGCAATCGTCCAGCAAACAGGTACTGATGCAAATTCCGCGATGAGCCAAAAGTCCGTAACCGATGAATTTGTTGCAATTAAAAATGAACGAGATATTTACAACGTAACCGTTAAGGTTCCGCTCCCGTCCGGCTATTACATTGCCGACACGGCTAGGGCTGCTGTTCCGACGGCTGTCAGGAAACTCGGGCTGATAATCGCTTATTCGATCGCTGCCAACGTTTGGCAAACGGAACAATTTATCGGAACAGCCGTGTCCGGATGGACGACTGGTGCCAACTGGCAAAAATTACCGAATCAAGCAGATTTGGACAGTTATGTCAAAAAGACTTCAATTGTCCAGACAACAGGTGGGGCAACCGATAACGTAATGAGCCAAAAGGCAACGACGGACGAATTAAGCGCAATCGAAAACAGGCAGGATATTTATAATGTAACCGTCAGAGTTCCTCTCCCATCGGGCTATTATACCGCCGACACGGCTCGGGCTGCTGTTCCGACAGCTGTCAGGAAACTTGGGATGATGATCGCTTATTCGACCGTCGCCAACGTTTGGCAGACAGAGCAGTTCATCGGCACCGCAGTATCGGCATGGACTACTGCAGCTAACTGGCAAAGAACGGCTACGCAAGTCGATTTGAATACGATTGAAAATGCGCGAGACGCCTATAATGTAACCGTCAAAGTTCCTTTGGCAACGGGATATTATACTGCAGCTACGGCGCGGGCTGCCGTTCCGACTGCCGTTCGTAAACTCGGATTGATAATAACATATTCCGTTTCTTCCACCGTTTGGAAAACGGAACAGTTTATCGGTACCGCTGTATCGGCATGGACAATCGACAGCAACTGGCTGCCGATAGCGAGCGGATCGGGCGGTTATATGTTTCTTTATGAAGCAGGCTCCGTTATCCCTGTTGTTGATGTTGTTAACGGCACATTGGACTTAGGAACCGATCCCGTATTGATTATAGGCAACAAAAGTTTTGGCTTAAAATCATTATGGTCGTCAAACCCCGAGAAATACAGAACGATTGACTTGGGAGGTACAACCGGACAATTGGCGCGATGCCTGTATTTTAACACAAGTACAAATGAATTTATCATTAAAAGTTACAATGACTTTACAAATTTAACCGATTGCATCCTTATCGGTACATTACGATATATCGGCGGTGTTACGGGATACAGATGTAATTTCCCGTTTTCCTTTAAATTATCAAGCGATATACCGGCGTTCGACAAAAATGTCTCGTTAGTTGCAAGCTCCGAAAACAGCGCCGATATCCCCGTTGTTGATGTAATCAATAAATTATTGGATTTGGGAGCAAATCCAATTTTGATTATAGGCAACAAAAGTTTTGATTTAAAAGCTCTATGGCCATCCAATCCTGAAAATTACAGAGCTATACCGCTGACAAGTTCGAGTGTAAATAACCAGAGGCGAGTATTATATTTTAACATCAATACAAAGA